>Ga0182747_1000731_pt1 | contig 28653 bp, 26 predicted proteins | sample eDN3rd30CBELigBY_FD_128526 | JGI IMG/M metagenome (GOLD analysis project Ga0182747, IMG submission 128526) | Enriched backyard soil microbial communities from Emeryville, California, USA - eDNA 3rd pass 30_C BE-Lig BY (version 2) (version 2) | ecosystem: Environmental > Terrestrial > Soil >... | reverse complement strand
GTAGTCTCGGTGCCCTGTGCCCGAGATAGCGACCGCAGGTCGATCCCGGCGCCCCTCAACGAATCATCCGAATTTCGTGTCACGGAGCATCCGGCTGCGGGATGACACAACGATGTGTCGATGTCGCTCGACATGACGGTTTTTTGGGCGATGGTTGAGGATTTTGCGCGACGTCATCCCGGAGGGTTATCGCGGTAACCCTCCGGCAATGCGCTTTAGACCTTCAGCAGATTCGCAATCGTCAGGGCGTAAATACGGGCCTGTTTCACCAGGTCGTCGATCACGATCGACTCGTTGGCGCCATGGGCTCCCTCGCCCCGCGGCCCCATCCCGACCGTATCCATATTGTGCTGGCGGTAGAACCGGCCATCGGTCATGCCCGCCCACTGCACAAAGAACTCCGGCTCCTCGCCGGTCAGTGTCCGGATGCTCTCCTGGAACGCCTGCACGAGCGGCGAATCCTCCGGCGTGATGTTCGGGTCGATGTAAGAACCATCCGGGTCGATTTCCAGCTCGTACTTGAAATCCGGATCTTCCGCGGCCACGGCATCCAGCTTCGCCCGGATATCCGCAACAGCGCTCTCCTTGTCCTCGCCTGGAATCAGGCGACGGTCGATCGAGATGATCGCCTCGCCCGGGACGACATTATGGGCGATCCCTGCCTCGATCATATTCACCGAGATCACAGGATGCCCCACAGCCGGGTGGAATTGCTCGAGATGGTGTTCCAGGGCCAGAATCCCCTTCGCAGCCTTCTGCAGGGCGTTAATGCCCCCCACACGGGCAGCAGCGGTATGCGACGCCTTGCCAATGAACTTGACGTTCACCGCCAAACCGCCACGCTCGGCATTGCGGATTTTGTGCTCGGAGCCTTCACCAATGAACACATAGTCTGGCCGGGGGAGATTTCCCGCTTCGATCTCTGCCAGCACATGCTTTGTCCCATAGGTCGCGCTCGTTTCCTCATCGGAAACGATGTGCGCCTGCAGGGCGCCCTGCAAAGGCGCATCCTTGAAGAGTTCGAGCATCGTCATCATCACGCCGACAGATGTCTTCATGTCAGATGCGCCGCGGCCGTAAATACGTGTGCCATCCTCGCTCACGACGCCCTCAAAAGGATCCGTCTTCCAGGATGAAGCGTCCGAGACAGGAACCACATCCAGGTGACCATTCATCGCGATAATCGGCCCCTTCGAGGCATCACCCACCGTGGCGATGATATTGGGCCGCTTCGGGTCGTTCGCCGTCTCGACGTAGGCAATGTTGCGAGCATCAAACCACGCCTTGACGAACTGCATGATCTCCCACTCGTCACCACTCACACTGGGAATGGACACAAGTTTCGTACCGACATCCACGATCTCATCGCGGGAAACACGGTCGGCCCAAACGGTTGCTGTCTTCTGATCATCACTCATGAACTGGTTCCTCCTGGGGCGTTCACGCCCGCAAAACGTCTTCATCACTTTTACCATGCCAAACGGCTGCCCCCAAACGGAGAGCAGCCGTTCCTCACGATACGTTCGATCCGGGCAGGCTAAATCCGCTCGAAACGCGAAACATTGGCGACAAACACCACGGCCCCGCCGACCTCAACTTCAAAATTCTCGGGCATATACAGCAGCCCGGGTTCGAGTGCTGGCGAATAGGGCACAGCGATCTGCGTCCGGCGCCGGCACGTTCGCTTCAGGATACTCATCACCGGATCAACCCCCGCGTCTTCCACACCAATCATCAGACTGGTGTTTCCGGTCCGCAGGAACGAGCCAGTCGTGCTGATCTTGGTAAATCGGAATCCGGCCGAGATCAAGGCTTCCGTCAGGACATCCGTATCTTCGTCCTGAACAATGGCTACGATCAGTTTCACAGGAGTCTTCCTCCTCCGGACCAGGTCCGTACTCGGTTCAGGCTGCCAGTGACACAACGCCGCCGGCCAGGTGCAATCACGTCTTCGTATCATCAATGTCCGGGCTATCCCCGGCATCAACCTGATATCGCCAAAATTCCCACACCGGAATTCTGTGGACCTAGCTTACACGATCCCGAAGCATAATCGCGTTACGATGCGAGGGGAAAAGCCCGATCCCAATCGAATTCGGGACGGATCGTTTCGCGAATCATCAATCGCCTGCCCGGTCTCCCCGGTCATCTTGTCTGCTCGATCAATGCCAGCACCTGCTCGTGCAAATGCCCATTCGTGCACAGCATCTCGGGCACGGCCAGATCGTACTCCGCCCCGGACAGCGTGGAAATGCGCCCGCCGGCTTCCTGAGCAATCACTGCGCCAGCACCGACATCCCAGCCATTTACCGGCGCCTCAAAATACGTATCCAGCCGTCCAGCCGCCACCCACGCCATGTTCAGGGCCGCGCTGCCATCGCGTCGCAATCCCTGCAGACGGTCGTTGAATGCGTTCCAGAGCGCGGTCGCTTCCTGACGTGCTCCAATGTCATAGCTGAACCCGGTCGCCCCCAATGCCTGGATCATCACCGACTGCATCGAAACATGGATGACCTCACCGTTCAACGTGGCACCCTCGCCCTCCACACCGACGAACATCTCATCCCGCATCGGATCGTAAACAACGCCCACCACCGGTGTGCCCCGGAATTCCAGGCAAATCGATACGGCAAAATGAGGATAGCCGTGCGCGAAGTTCGTCGTGCCATCGATCGGATCGATGATCCAGCCGTAATCATGCTCGGCGGCACCGGATGCGCCTTCCTCGCCAGTCAGGCGAAACGCGGGGAACGCCTCCCGCAACGCCCCGGCAATCAGTCGTTCGGATTCCTCATCCGCATCGGTCACGAGATCGACTGTACCCTTGTGGTTGATCACCCGCTCGGTACGGACCCGCTCCCGCAGCAATGCCCCCGCCGCCCGGGCGGTACGCTCCGCCACTTCGCGTGCCTCATGCAATATGGCCAGATCAGCAGCGCTGGTTATCATCTTTTTCTCTCGTCCTCCTGCGCTATCCCGCGCTGCTCGTTACCTCAGGTCCAATCGGTAGCCGTGGGTAAGCATCCGATTCAAGGTTGCCCCATTCGTTCATCCGGGCCACCTGCCATGCCCGCCCCGCGATCATCGCCGCGTTATCGGTGCAAAGCAACATGGACGGCCACCGCACCAGCGCGCGCGACCCAACCTTTTCCGCGACACGATCCCGCAGCCGCCGGTTGGCGGCCACTCCCCCGGCAATCAGCACCGATCGCGCCCCTGCCTCGATCGCGGCCTTTTCCAGCTTGGTCGCAAGGACATCGACAATCGCTTCCTCATAGGACGCCGCGAGGTCGGCCAGCGGCATATCCTCCCGGTATCGGGGCGGACGATGTTCCGGAAAGATCTGCCCGACAGGTTTGGGATCGGCATCAGGCAGTCGATAGTCATCCGCCACCCGGAGCAAGGCCGTCTTCAGTCCGGAGAAGCTGAAATTCCGCGTTCCCGGAAGCCATGCCCGCGGCAAATCAAACGCTTGCGGATTCCCCCCTTGTGCCGCCTTTTGGATGGCTGGACCTCCCGGATATCCAAGGCCCAGCAATCGCGCGCCCTTATCAAAGGCCTCTCCGGCGGCATCATCAAGGGTTGTTCCCAGCACCTCGTACCGGTCGTGGCCATGCAACAGAAGGAGCTCCGTATGGCCCCCGGAAACCAGCAGGCAGACAGCCGGGAATTCCGGCGCCACAACGTCAATCTCGTCCGCCGTGTGCAACCAGTTGGCGTAGACATGCCCCTCAAGGTGATTCACGGGAATCGTCCGTTTCCCGAGGGCATAGGCGTAGGTCTTGGCGACATTCACACCGACCAGTAGCGACCCCGCCAGACCTGGCCCCTGTGTATAGGCCACGGCGTCGATGTCATCCGGCGTCATCCCGGCCTGGGCTAGTGCCTCACGCACAACCGGCAGGATCGCGGTCACCTGACCCCGCGCGGCAAGTTCGGGCACGACGCCGCCATGGGCACGATGCAACTCGATCTGCGAGGAAATGACGTTGGAATGCACCAGGCGGCCATCCGTCACCACAGCCGCTGCGGTTTCGTCGCAGGATGTCTCGATACCGAGGATATTCATGAAACTGTTACTTTCCGGGTTGGTCAGGAATCGCCGGGTTCATGCACAAAACTGAGCTTGTGTTGCAATCGCCTTCGATTCGCCTCGATCCGCGACCGGTACATGGGGTCACGGAAGGATTCCGACCACATGATGAAGGCATCTTCATTGTTGTCGCTGTAATAGCGTGGCCGCCGTCCCTGGATCGAGAACCCGTACTTCCGATACAGGGCCTGCGCGCCGTAGTTGGTGACCCGCACCTCAAGCGTCAACCAGGTCGCCATCCGGCGCATCGCCTCATCGATCAGTTCGAGGAACAGCAACTCTCCCAGCCCCTTGCCCTGATAATCGGGTCGCACACCAATGGTCGTCACATGCGCTTCATCAAGCAGGATCCACATACCAGAAAACCCGATAATCGGCGGCGGGGTCCGCTTCTCCGAGCGATGCCCCAGCGGCCAAAACGCAAACCGGGGCGGTCTGCGATTCTCCTTTTGCTGCGTCTCGATCGAGACGACGGGCTGCTCTTCATCGTCCGCCTGAGGATCATCTCTCAGGACAATATAGAAATTCTGGTTGGGGTTCCTGAGTTCGCGGCGATACGCGGAAATCGGCCACGGGTTGGTAAAGCAAAGCCGCTCCACCTCGCTGACCTCTTCCACATCCTCCTGCGTCATCGGTTCGAGGATATACACCGCGCAACAAACCTTTGTACTTCAGCCACGACGCAAGCGTGTCAGGCAAACACTGTACATGAACAGAACCATACCGGCGGGGTACCGTATCGGTCCTTATCCTACCTTATCCGGAAGGGACAAATACCCCTGACTTGCGGTACACTTCCCCACCGGTGACGCCGAAGTGGCGGAACGGCAGACGCAGCGGACTCAAAATCCGCCGGGGAGACCCGTGGGGGTTCGAATCCCCCCTTCGGCACCGCATAATCAACTCCATGAAACGGCGAGGCTTCTAACCTCGCCGTTTCATGTATCCGCAATCGAGCTCCCCTGGCGGTCACATCGCGTGTCCATCAAAAAAGCCAATCCGGTACCTGCAGGATGACGGCACCTGTCTCCCGAATGACATAGGAGAATTCCGCCCCGGACCAGGGTTTGATCGGGCTATTCGGCGCCGCCGACGAATAGGCGTCAAATCCAACCGCTTCCGCCATGCGCTCCGACCGGAACAGATGAAATCCATCGCTCACGATGAGGACAGTCCTGATATCGGTGCCCTGTGTCACCGCGGCCACATTCTGCATACTCGCCCAGGTATCCCGCCCCTCGTCTTCCATCAGGATCGCGTTCTGCGGCACCCCGCGATCCAGCAAATACTGCTCGCTTGTCCCGGCTTCGGTATACACATCTCCGGGCTGGTTGCCGCCGGTCACAATGATCACGGGCGCGAGTCCCTCCTGATAGAGATTCAGGGCGTGATCCAGCCGGGCAGCCAGCACTTCGCTCGGCCGACCGTTGTATTGCGCGGCCCCCATCACGACGATCGCATCGACAGGACGGGCCTCATCATGACGTGCCTGCCAGTACACAGCGGTCATCACGCCGATCACCATCAATGGCACCAGGATCAGCACAGCCGCTAATAGCATCACCCAACGCCGATGACCGCGTCTCGGGGCACGCTCGAATCGCAAATCGCTGTATCCATCCAGCGACGGATTCCCGAACACCGCCGAACGTCGACGCGCATCAAAAGCCCCGCCAGTCGGCGAGGGATCATCCTGATGTCTTCGTTGTTGCATCGGGGGAATGCGACTGGTGTCGCGATCGTCTGTCATGCGCGCAAGCATGCCATTCGGCTCTCCCCGGCGCAAGGAATCCTGTCGCCAGTCAAACGCCACAACATCTCGTTCCCCTGGCTTCCAGCTCCCCTACGATCATCACCAATCGGTTGCCTGCCTTGTGGGAGAATAGGGGCAGGAAAACGTCGGAAAGGACAGCCACATGCCCTGGTTCAACATTCGCCACAAGCACGATGCCCAACCCCATGAAGAGGCCCCGGAAGTGCCAGAAACTCCCGCGCCGGAGCCGGTTGGCGACCAGCCGATCGAGCGCCTCCTTCCACCGCATATGCAACGCATCGTCACCGACCGCAGCAAGGCACAACCTCGACGGGAAATATCCGTTGAGGAGCAACGCGCTGCGTTCGAACGCAAACGTCTCGCCATCGAATTCGATATCGCCCAGGGAGAACTCGCGTCCGAAGATGAGAATCCGTGGACGCACCGCATCGAGTTGCTTACCGAAGCTCTGACGACCATCAGCGAGGATCAGGCCGCCCTCAAGCGGATCGACCCCGAGCCATCGTTCCCCCTTCCAGCAATTCCGATCACGGATATCACTATCCAACGGAACGATGCCATTGATGTCGCCTTTTCCATCGGCGGCCATGCGTTTGAATATGCCGAAGTCCTCGACTGGGCGGAACGCGGCCACCAGATTGCAGCCCCCGACTTTCGCGTGGTCCGGAGTGACGTCAACGCCATCATCCCGGACAGTGTCCCGGCAGACCTGCGCGGCCCGCTCACCCGTCATTTGACGGACAGTCTCGCCGTGTTCGCCACCGATCTGCGAGATCGCACGCTGGACGAACAGCCGCTCCCCGACAGTCCCACGCTCGCCGATCTCGCGACCCAATGCCCTACCTGCGGCGGATGGGCCGATTGGCGAGGACGCTGCGACGCCTGCACCCGTCGCAAGGGACAGGAGCAGGCGCTACGCATGGAGCAATCCCGACTGTTACGGGAACGGGCAAATGAAGCCGAGGAACGGCATCGTCTCGCCGAACGCCTGCCGATTGCCCGGCGCCGCATGTCCGACCTCGAAGCCGACATCGCCGCCTTCGAAAAATCTCTGAAGTAAACGAGCCTCCGGGGCGAGCCACCAGTGCATCACTGGGAGCCCCGGCTCGCTCCTTACGGCGACATCCGGATGCCAGCCAGCTTGCACGCCGCCCGGAACATCACATTGAACTCGACACCATCAGCCGGTTGAAACGCGATCACCCGCTCCCCGGTTCGATCGACACCCGGCAGGAGTTCCGCCTGATCGGCCCTGGCCTGGTGGTCGAACTCGAGTTCCACGGTTACACCTTTGCCCAGAACGTAGGGTTTCGCTTCCGGGATCCGGCGCATCGCCCGCTCGGCCCCTTCGCGAATGAGTTGTTGCGCCTTCTCCGGATGCAGGTGCATCGCCGCGAACGTCGAGATACCCTGCTTGACCACAACGCCCTCAACCTGCTCGCCGAGGAACTCCTGCGTTTGGGCGACGGCTTTCTCATCCCCCGTGACCAACACGACCGGTACACCGAAATGGCCGGCGATCGCCGCATTCACGCCGAATTCCCCCGTGGAGACGCCGTCGAAGCGCACATCATTGAGCCATCCGGACCAGGTATGCGCAAGTGGCGCTTTCGGGGTTCCTGCCTTGGCGTGATACCCCGTATAAAACACGCCACCAACGCCTTCCAGATCAACGCCCTGCATCATCCCGAGGAACTTGTCGTTGCCGGAAATGAATTGCGCCTCCCGGTGCAACTCTTCCCCGATCAGGTTCCGCATCCCGTCGTGACTGTCGTTCACGATCACTTCGGTTGCACCGCCTGCCAGCGCTCCTTCAATCGCGGCGTTGACCTCGCGTGTCATCCGCAACCGCGCCCGCTCGTACTCGGTTTGGTTCGCGGGTTCTCCCGCGCCCGCGCCTTCAGGCGGCGTGACATGCACCCAGGAAGAAACGCCGCAGGTTCCCTCCATATCCGCGGATATCAGGATCCTCATGTGTAGATGCTCCTTTTCAATCACGACGACAGTTACCGGAAGAATCCGTCCAGATGCATCATATCCGGGATGCCAGAAAACAAAAAACGGGTATACGAAGGAGGAACATCCTTCGTATACCCGTTCCGGCTCACGCGCTCACGGCGCGTGACCAGGCGATTTAGCCACCCGTAGCGAGCAACCTACTTCGTCTGGTTGCGACGTCGACGCCGCTCAGCCTTGCGCCGCTTGGCACGCTCCTCTTCCTGGACGCTGACAAAGCGCAGGCCGCGACGATGCTCGCGGATAATACCGGAGCGCTCGATTCCCTTGTTGAACCGGCGGAGCAGCTGCTCAAAGCCTTCGTTATCTCTGATCTCAACACGCATAAATGCTTATCACCACCTTCAAGCGCGTGTAATGACAACATATCACTATCGTGTATGCGCCCAAAAACAGGCACATCACGAATGGGTACAACGTAACCCGACAGTTCATTATACCACTTCGTGATACCCCACTCCCATCCGTGTCATACGTACAAACGCAGCCCTGTTCCCGTCAATGGTTCAAGCCCATCCGGATTCCGCGTAACGCCCTATCATGGAGAGGTGAATTGCCATCCACCCTGACGCCATGGAGCAGCCGGTTTCATGATCACGACAACCGCCATCGCCGTTACCCCCGGTCAACCGGATTCCATCCGCCGGGTTCAGCGAGAAGTCCCGGAACCCGGTCCCACAGAGGTCCTCATCGATGTCATCCGCTGCGGCATCTGCGGTACCGATCGCGAGGTAGCATCCGGACACGCTGGCTCACCACCGGCAGGCCAGCACGAGATTGTCCTCGGCCATGAGCTTCTCGGCCGGATCAACAGTGCCGGGGATCGCGTATCCAGCCATAAACCGGGCGATCTCGTCACGGCCACGGTTCGCCGCCCGGATGGATGTCCTTCATGCCAGGCGGGTCAGGTGGATATGTGCCAGTGGCACCAGTACACGGAGCATGGCATCCAGGGGCTGGATGGGTATCTTGCCGGCAAGGTGATCGTCGACCAACAGTACGTCATTCCTGTCCCCGCCCATCTGGAAGCCACCGGCGTCCTCATCGAACCACTCACCGTCGTCGAGAAGGCGGTGCGTCAGGCCAATCTCATCCAGCAACGGATCACGGCCTGGAACCTCAAAACCGCGATTGTCGCGGGTGCAGGACCAATCGGTATCCTGGGGTCCATGCTGCTCCGCTCCATGGGGCTGGACGTGTACACCCTTGCCCGCACGCCTGCCCCAAACACCGCCGCAACGGTGATTCACCAGGCCGGCGCCAACTACATCTCCACCCGCGACGAGTCGATGACGGCGTTGGCGCATCGCATCGGCAACGTCGACATCATCCTCGAATGCACCGGCGCCAGTCAGGTCGCGTTTGAGGGCATGCAGGCGCTCGGGGTCAACGGGGTCCTCATTTTGCTCAGCATCACGTCATCGGAGACCATATCGACGGTCCCCGTGGGGATGGTCAATAACGGGATCGTTTCCGGCAACAAGGTCGTCGTCGGCTCCGTCAACGCTGGTCTGGAAGATTTCGGCGCCGCCGTCCAACGTCTCGATACCTTCGAGCACCTGTGGCCCGGCCTCGCCGCCTCGCTCATCACCCATCGCGTCCCGTTTGACGGCGATATCTCTGGCATCCTCCACGAACCGCAGGATGCCATCAAGACCGTGATCGAATTCGGCTAACCGCGGACCAAGGTGCTGTTGTACGCCACAACCTGTTCCGCAAGCTCCATCAATGTAGACACGTTGAGCGCATCATGCTCATCCGGATCATGCCGCTCATACCGATCGATGAGCGCCGCCGCCATCCCGACCGCCCGGGCCCCGGCGACATCGGAGAGATGCTGGTCCCCCACGTGCAGCGCCGCGGCGGGCTCCACCCCAAGCGGCTCCAGGGCGGCATGGAACGTCCTGCTGTCCGGCTTTTCCCAGCCCACCAGCGCCGACGTCACGATCAGGTCCATCTGCTCCGCGAAACCCATCTTCAGGCAAAACGCCGTGACATCCGCATCGGCATTCGAGATAATCGCCCGCTTTATCCCTTGCTCCTTGAGGTACTCCATGACCATGGGGACTTCCTCAAAGGCCCGGTAAATCCACTGCCCATGCAGTTGCGTCTCGTCCGTGAAGCTGGCCTGCACGGTCCGAACCGTTTCGTCATCGGTCGGTAGCTTCAGCCCCTCCAGATAGACCTTCGTTTGGGAAAGGCGAAATTCCTGCTTCTCTTCCGATGTCCTGTCCCGGATCGGGATGCGGCCATTCTCGATGGTGTAATGGTCCTCCGCCTCGCGATCGACCCGCAGTACATCGGCCACATCCACCGGCATGCCGCAGCTTGCCAAGGCTGAGGCGAAACGCTCCCATCGCGGTGGATCCGTCTCAACAAGCGTATCGTAGAGATCGAATGTCACCAGCTCAATCGGCCGGTCGGTCATCTCGGCAATCTGCAATGCAACTCCCTTTCGTCGTCGACGCGATGCTAGCGTTCCCGTAATCGGGGAATCAGCTCCGTCGCTACCTTGCGCGCAATCGCCTGCCCCTCGGCATCAATCGGAAAATCGAACAGGAATTGCTGGACGCCAATGTCCCTGTACGTCGTGACAAATTCCTCGAAATGATCGTAATCCATCAGCTTGTCTGCACCGCAGCCCATGGAGTGCCGGATTTCGCCATATTCCCGCCCCACTTCGTCACAGGCCCGCTTCAGTTCTTCCACCCGCTCCAGCCGCACCTCTGGCGCGCCGCTCGAATCCCAGATATCGGCATGACGGGCCACTACCCGCAACATCTTCGGCTTCTTGCCACCAATCAGAATCGGCATCTTTCCGACCGGCTTGGGAGCAAACGGCGCATCCTCGATCTGGTAATACTCGCCGGTGAAGCTGAATCGCTCGTTGGTCAGCAAGCCGTCGATCACGGTAAGCGCCTCATCCAGCATCTGTACCCGTTCTCCCGGCGAACGGAGGGGGATGCCGTACCAGCGATGCTCGTTCTCGTTCCAGCCGGTACCGATACCAAGCACCGCCCGGCCTCCACTCAGGTGGTCGACGGTAACGATCTCCTTCGCCAGCACCACCGGATGGCGATGCGTATTCCCGTACACAAGTACCCCGATCTCCGCCCGCTCCGTTTCCCGCGCCAACGCCGCGAGAAGCGTGGAAGCTTCCAGGCACGGACCGGCCGGATCGTTGTAAAGCCCGGTGAAGTGGTCAAAGAGGTAGAGGGAATCGAAGCCCAGCGATTCCGCCATGAGCCATTGTTCCCGTACCTGTTCCCAGGTCAATTGATGCTGCCCCGTGACGACGCCAAACGTGATGCCCTGTTCCGCTGCTGTCAATCTCTCTGTCCTTTCGCTCATACGATCATATCCAGGCATAAGCGCCGGTAGTGGAAGCGACGTCAGATCGACATCGCCGCAATCCTCTTATACGGTATCCGGGTGATTGGTACGGGGTGGTGTAGGGGCAGGCGGCCGTGAGGGGTAGGGTGAGACGGCAGCAGCCGTCGAAAAGCGCAAGCGACCCCATCTGTTGCCCATCGGCGCCGCAGGCGTCGATCTTCGGAGATCACCCCACCGTGTTTACCCGGATTTCGTATTATGCGCTAACTATTTCCCGTTCTACTGCAAACGGGGAGATATCAGTGGACGGTTCTTCGCCCAGCGCCAGTTCGGCCGCGATCCGTCCGGAATATGGACCGAGCTGCAAACCCGATGGTCCATGACCGGTCGCGACAACCACATTGTCATGACCCGGCGCATATCCCATGAACGGCAAACCGTCTGCGCCGTAGGGTCTCAACCCCACCCGGACCTCGGCAAGTGTGCCATTTGCCAAGCCAGGTGCAATCCGCAACGCTGTATCGAGCACCTCTTTCACGCTTCCCGGTGTAATCCGTGTGTCGAATCCGGATCCGAATTCTCTCGTGGCGCCCGCCACCACCCGATCCGGCCCAAAGGCGAGCATGTACTGGTGTCCGAACCAGCCAAGGATGGGCCATCGACCTGTATCCACACCCGGCAGCTGGATATGCAGGATTTGGCCCTTCTGCGGCTCCACCGCCAACGTGAATCCAAGCGTGCGAAAGACTTCGTTCGACCATGAACCGGCGGCCAGCACAACGGCATCGGCGCCAATTTCCCTGTCACCAACGCAGACGCCCCGAACTTTCCCTCGCTCGATAACCGGCACACCACTGCCGATGACGATTTCCGCACCCTCGTGGCGAGCCCCTTCGGTCAGGGCATCCCGCATCTTCGCCCCATCGACCCGTGCCGCCTCGGGGATATACAACGCGCGTGGGACCTCCCGTAATGCCGGAAAATACGCCTTGGCGGTCGCCCCATCGATATCCTCGATAACCCCCAGATTGGGCATGCCTTGCTGATGCCGGGTCCGGAACAACGTCAGCACGTCATCCAGCCGCCCGGCCTCCTCATCCGTTTCAGCCAGAAAAAGCTTGCCGCATGTTTCATAACCCGTATCTCCGGCATCGACCGCACCCAATGCCGCCACCAGCTCCGGGTAATAGGACACCGCCGGCAAGGCAAAGGTGAAGAATGCGGGCATATCCTGCGTGCTGGTCCCCGGCGCAACGATTCCCGCTCCGGCCGAGGTCGCCCGCCCCACATCCCGCCGATCCACCAGAACGGTTTCAACTCCCCGTTTCGCAAGGTGGAACGCCGCACTGGCCCCCACAATTCCGCCACCAAGCACCACAACCCTGCTCATACCACGTTCCTCCTCGCATCTCACGACACCATCTGAGCATTCACACACTCTTCATGCCGCAGTTCCAGGCATCTGGCAAGCGTCTCCAACCGCCAACCTTCCTTGCCACGCGGATTCCGACAGGGAAATCGTCCCACCCCGAGGTATCTCACCAATTGACCGCCAATCCATATACAATAGACAAATGAAATCCACAAAATGAACGAACGGCGCCAATGGATACCAACAAAGGCGCGAGTGTATATCGCAATTGTCCTTCGCATCGTCGAACATGGTAGTGATATGTCGAGGCGACCTGATCCTACACTGATAACATTGCTGCTTCCCCGAATTTCCCATGCATGGCTTTTGCAAGGGACCGCATCGACATGCGCGAAGAAGCCCCCGGAATGAACCGGCATCTCTCTCTCCGCGCCCGCTTTATCCTCTTCTCCGTGATGTGCCTCATTCCGCTGGTCATCGTCGTGGTTTTTTTCCTCGACCGCAGCGCCGACCGGAGTCAGCAGGAGGTCATCAACAGCGAAGCCACCCTCGCCAGCCTGGTCACCCAATCCCTTGCCAATTACCTCAACTTGCATTTTCAGACGATCGATCGTCTCGCCAGCATTCCCGCCATCCAGACCCAGGAAGATCACGACGTGGTCAACCGCGTGCTGGGTGAAGCCCGCACCCTTCGCCCAGACATGAGCGGGGTGTTCCTGATCAATCCTGAAGGTCAGGTGGTCGCCGAATCAGGGACCGACTCAGAACTCGTGCTGCCATACCTTTCGACACAGGTAGAAAGCACCCTGGCCACCGGTCAGCGTTCGATCTCACGTCGTATTGCCATTGACGATGAAACCCATGTCCTGGTCCTCCTCGCTCCGGTCACCGCCATCACCCAAACCCAAACCACCACCACAGCCACAACGTCTCCCACCGAAACGCCACTGGCCAGCGATGATGCCCGGAACCCGGCTCCCACAGCCACCGTCACCCCGGCGGGAACCCCTGCCACACAACCTCCCGGTGCGGTGCTGGGCGTCATCGGCACGGTCATCCAGGTCGACAGTCTGAATCAACAGGTTTTCCCGGTTCTCCGCACGCGAACTGAAATCAGTATCCTGAGCAGCGATCAGGTCATTACCTCCACCGGGGATGTCCGCCAGAATGAAGAGTTCATCCTGCGCCTGATCGATGAGCAAGGGATTCGTACCGGCGAGAGCGGTACCGACATCTTTGAGTACACCAGTCCCTCAGGCACACGCCGCATCGCCACCTTCGCCCCTGTCCAACTCGAATCCTCCGATTGGGCCGTCATCATTTCGAATCCCCGCCCCGGTGCCTACGGCAGCTCGCTCTGGCTCGAAGGCACCCTCATTCTTGCTATGGCGGGGCTCGCCATCATTGCCATCGCCCTGGCGCTCGGCGAATACACCTCACGGCCACTCCGCGACCTCGCGTCAGAAGCCGGCAAGCTCGTTACCGAGGACGGTCATCGCATCGCTCCCCAACTGCATGGCACCGAGGAAATGCGCAACCTGAATACAACGCTCGTAGAAATCAGCGATCTTCTCAGCACACAGGCCCACGACCTGGAGCAAAGCCAATCAGAACGCCTCCGCCAAACCGATCAATTCCGGGAATTGCTCCGCCGAACCCTGCGATTACAGGAAGATGAACGCCGCCGGATCGCCAGCGAAATTCACGATGCGGTCTCTCCCCTGATCACCGGTGCGCTGTATCAGGCCAGAGCCTTGCAAATGACCAATGGCAATACCACACACGAGCAGATCGCAGAGTCCCTCGAAAGTGTCAACGGACTGCTTGAGCGCGCCTCCGAGGAACTTCACGGGGTCATTTTCGATCTCCGTCCACCCGACCTGGATGACATCGGGGTCGTCGCTGCGCTGGAAGTCTACGTTTCCACCATCCAGCGCACTGGCCTCGAAGCCCGGTTGGAAGTTGTTGATGAGCTCCCCCCGCAAACACCCGAAGTCCGTCTGGGCATCTATCGGATCGTGCAGGAAGCGCTGCACAATGTCCTCCGCCATGCCAGCGCAGATGAAGCTGTGGTCCGGATCGAGTTCGATAATGACCTCCTGCGCGTGACCATCCGCGACAACGGGGCTGGCTTCGACCCCGACACCGCAGGCCGCCCCACCTCTCTCGGTCTCCTGAGCATGCGCGAGCGTGCCGCCGCTATCGGTGGGCGTATCTCCATCATTTCACGTCCCGGCACCGGCACAGCCATCATTCTGGAGCGGACCGAAACCGGCAATGTGATGTCGGACGATATTTTCTACGATCTCATTCGCCATCGCGATGAAGAATCGCAACTGGTACAACCGTCAGAATCAACGGACAATAGGACCAATGACGACGCCTCCGGCCCTCCAGACGCGAATGATGAGGGACGTCGATAGCCATTGGAAATAATCCGTATGATTTCTGTACTTCTCGTCGATGACCACCCCGTTGTAATTGAAGGCCTGCGCAAGCTTCTGGATGTCGCCGGCGATATCGACGTTACCGGCGAGGCGCACGATGCATCCTCCGCCATCTCCCAGGCGCGGATCCTGAAGCCGGACGTCACCCTGCTGGATCTTCGCATGCCCGGGGCCTCCGGTATCCAGACGACGCGACGCCTGCGGGAGCAGGAATACGAAGGCGCAATCATCATCCTCACCTCCTATGGCGATCAGGCGTATGTCACGCAGGCTTTGGAGGCAGGTGCTGACGGCTACTTGCTCAAGAGCACGCCGTCTGACCAGCTGATTCAATCGATCCGGGATGCCTCGCGCGGTCGCCGCCAGCTGAGCCCGGAATTACTGGATGGCGTGCTGGAAGAAATCGGCGGCCTGGCCCGCGAAAAGAACGAACGCGACGCGAATCTCTCCGAGGATGACCGGGAAATCCTGCGTCGAGCCAGCCAGGGAGCAACCAACCGCGAAATTGGCATTGCCATGAATCGCAGCGAGATCGCGATCAAGAAACGGCTCCAGTCCATTTTCCAGAAACTGGGGGCCGTCGACCGCGCCCACGCCGTCGCCGAATCTATCCGCCGCGGCCTAATCTAGCAAACCCGCATCACCGTCCGGGTGAATATGGAATTCACCCGGACACTCTCCATCCAGTCACGTCAGCCGGTCAATCGGGTAGCATTGGCTCCGGCGGCAGCGATTCGCCCTGAACCGGTCGCATCCGGTCCAGATCGCCACAACTCGGGTCTGGCGCGCAGTATTTCGCCATTGCCGGATCACCAAGGATTGCCCCTGTGGACTGGTTCGATGTCACTCTTCGATGGTATCTGGTCACAACGCTGGCCACTCTCGCTCTCGCGCCCCTCAGCCTTGTGCTCTTCCGTCGCCTGACCGATCGCGGTGCCAGCGTCATCCGCCCATTGTCCGCACTGTTCCTTGTCTGGCCAGTCTGGTTCCTCGCCAGTATCGGTAGCGGAATCATCCCCTTTTCGGCGACAACGCTCTGGATCGCACTGGTTAGCCTCGGAGCGAGTAGCTGGTTTCTCGCCTGGCGAACCGGTGTGCTGGACCTCACAGCCTTCCGTCACATCGCCATCGCCGAAGCGGGATATCTGGGGAGCTTCGCCCTCTTCCTTTGGTTCAGGGGATTCGGTCCCGCAGCCAACTGGCAGGAAAAACCCTCCGATCTGATGATGCTTGCCGCGAACATGCGGTCGACCTCAATGCCGCCCACCGACGCCTGGCTCAGTGGCGAACCCGTCAACTACTATTATTTCGGCTATACCATCTGGGCATCGTTCGGCAAGATGATCGGCGGAACCCCGGCCGAAGTCTTCAATCTCGCCCTCGTCAGCGTCTTCGCCATGACATGCGTCACCGTTATTGGCCTCACCGCCAACATCCTCGCGCATTGGTACAGTGAAACCGTCGCCCGCATCGGCGGCCTGATCGCAGCGACGTTCGTCCTGCTTATGGGTAACCCGTGGGCTTTCGCCCAGATTCTCGACGACGCGAAAACCCAATGGAATATGCACTTCACCAATCCTGTCGGATTCTTCAATGGTATCGGATGGAACGCCACCCGCATCATCCAGGACAACCCGGACCCAAACGCCGCCAACCCGATCAGTGAGTTCCCGGCATTCAGCTTCATCCTGGGAGATCTTCATCCCCACCTGCTTGCGCTGCCCTACACGATCACCGCCCTCACCTTTGCCTGGATGCTTCTCACCCTCGGGCGTATCCCCGTCGGGACGTCGCTCCTGAAACGGGATATCTTGCGAATCGCCGTCGCTGGCGGAGCAATCGGCTCGCTCTACGCTATGAACTCATGGGATTTCCCCACGTACCTGCTCATCGCGCTGCTCGCCCTGGCTCTTGGCACCGTCGGTAGCATCCTGCGGGACCGCCTCATTGCCGGGGCCGTCATGATCGCCGTGGCGATTGTTGCCTGGTTGCCCTTCTACGTGGATTTCGAGGCCCCGGCAAAATCCACAGGCTCTGAATTTTCCGACTGGATCGCCAACCTGCCCGTTCTCGGTGGCGTCCTCGCATCGGTGGCGTCCTATCAGGATGCACGCACATCGCCACAGGATTATTTTGCGATCTTCGGCTTCATGTACCTGATAGCCATCGCGCTTATCATCACCGAAGCCTGGCGACGGCGCGAAGATGTGCTGGTCACCAGAGCCGAGGCCCGAGGCGGCACCTGGGAGCGTGACGACGCCAGCCAGTATTTCGCCGTCGGAACGGCCATTCTGTGCCTCATCGGCTCCATCGTCGTTCCCGCTCCATTACTGGTTATCTGCGGTCTCCCGGTCATCTTCGTCTGGTTATTGCTGGAAAGGGATGTCCGGCTCACCCCGGCCAACATCGCCCTTGTGCTCTTCGCCATCGCCATGATCATGACCCTGATCCCCGAGTTCTTCTACCTCACCGACTACTACGGTGGCAGCCGGATGAACACGATTTTCAAGATCTATTACCAGGTCTGGGTATTGATGGCGATTGCCTCGGCGCTTGCGGCCGTCAGCATCTGGAAGGCATTCCGCTTCAATCTCGCCAGCAGGTACGCCTTACCGGCCGTGCTGGGGCTCATCCTCGCCGCTGGTCTGACCTACCCGGTCGTAGCCGGGCAGCAATGGCTGGATTGGCGCGCCCCGGACCGCGAATGGTCCGGCGTCGATGGCCTCGCCTACCTCAAGCAGGATCAAGAGGGGCTTTACGCTGGCGAATACGCAGCTATCCAGTGGCTGCTGGATAATGCCGACGAGGACGATGTCATCCTCACCGCGGGCGGGGCCGAGTGGCTCTCCGAAATCGGTCGCGTCTCCAGCGGCAGTGGTGTGCCCACCCTCATCGGCTGGACAGGCCACGAAAACCAGTGGCATCTCGGCGATCCCGATTTCCATGAGATCGTCGGACAGCGCATCGACGCGATCAACGCACTGTATACCATCCCGCCATCACCGGAAGCGCTGGATCAATTCGGCGTCACGCTGATCTATATCGGCCCCACGGAAACACATGGCATCGGTCAGGAAGCCCAACCCGGCTATTCCGCCCCCGGTCCCTTCCCGGCGGCCACCGACCCCGCCTATCCCGGAGAGGGCTGGACGGAAGTCTTCAATCAGGATGGCAGTCGCATTTTCCGCCGGGACGGGACCTGAATCGCCCAAAAGCTCTCTGGTCCAGCATCAAGGTCTAGACATCCTTCAGGAATATCTCGATGACCGGCACCATCACCTCTGGCCTCTGGAACGGAAGCTCCAGGATTACCGACCCCGCTTCTTCCGCCATCGCGGTATTCTGGGCCACTGCCCCCGGATCAGCATCCTTGAACAGGATCTCGGATCCATCATGCAGTAACTGGGCATAGGCAACCCGACCCGCAAAGCCCTCCAGATGAATGTGCCGCAGCGGCCAGTTGAAGACGTGAAGATACAACCGGTCACCGCGACGCGTGAACCGGCAGTCCACCGGTGCCGGCTCATCGGCTGCTGTCGCGCCGAAGATCGCCCGGCCATGAATCCGCATCCACTCACCGATTTCGGCCAGGGTCTCCTGCGCGGCAGGCTCGAATTCACCCCGGCCTGTTGGCCCCACATTCAGCAGCAGATTCCCACCCTTGGACACCGTGTCGATGAGAAGCTGCACCAGCATCTCCGGCGATTTCCAGTTCAGGTTATCCCGGTGATACCCCCAGCTGCCGTTAAGCGTCTGGCACGTTTCCCAGGTCACGCGCTCGCCATTTCGCATCGGCCATGACTTCGGCTGGTATTCCTCGGGCGTCACGAAATCAGCGGATTCCGGATAGTCGATCCGATCATTGAGGATAATACCCGGCTGCAATCCGCGAACCAGTTGCACCAACGCCTCGGAATCCCAATCCACCCGGCTTTTCTGCGGCGGCGTCCAATCGAACCACATGATGTCGATCTTGCCGTAATCCGTCAGCAATTCCCGCACCTGCCCATGCAGGAACGCGCGGTAACGCGCCATGTCCCGTCCCGCATTGAACGCGTCCGGATCCGCATCACGTGCCGGATGCGCTTCGTCGAGCGTGTAATCTGGATGGTGCCAGTCGATCACCGAGTGATAGAAACCGACCTTCAATCCCTCCGCACGGAAGGCATCCACAAACTCCCGCAGGACATCGCGTCCCGCTGGCGTGTTGGTCACCTTGAAGTCCGTCAACGAAGAATCCCACATCGCAAATCCGTCATGGTGCTTGGATGTGAACACCGCGTATTTCATCCCCGCCCGTTTCGCATCCCTCGCCCATTGCACCGGATCGTAAAGATCGGGATCGAAATGCTCCGCATACCGCTGGTACCGGTCGGCGTCCATCTTCTCCCGGCTTTGGAGCCATTCATGACGCCCCGCGACTGAATAGATTCCCCAATGCACGAAAAGTCCAAAACGATCGTGCACAAACCAATCCGTGATGCCTTCTTCCATGCCACCACACCTTCTGTTGATTCCCAATGATCTTCATCAAACACGATGCCAAACCCGAATCCGATCCCGCACAAAACCGGCAGCACATCCGGGCCTGGATGCTCCGATGCGGAAATATTATCCGGCTTGCAGTTCCCATCAGCACACCGCACACTTATGCTGATGAAAATGATCTATACTCCCACCCGGTTAAACACGCTCCACGTGAACCATCCCCGGCACCCAATACACAGCACGAACATCCGCCCCAAGGATCGCCTGAATGCCAAAGCCCGCGCTTAATACACCGTCGTCAGGACCTCCGCGGAATCCGCGACGGAAACACTGGGCAAAACGACGTAAAATCGCAGTGGTTCTCGCCCTACTCATCATCTGCATGCCATTTGCCGTTGCTGGCTGGTACGCCAAAAGCGTCACCAATGCCATCGGCGATGCCCAGGATGTAGCCGTTGTCGATCTCCCCACCCGCACCGGCTCGGAGAATCAGCAACCGGACACCAGTACCCCGGCCAGCGATGCGGCCGCCAAACCCGCAAACGACGACCCATCGTCCTTTGACGTCGCGCGCGGGCTGTATTCTGCTGGCACAGGCGGCGAAGACACCTCGCCCGAAACGGTCTGGCCCGGCAAACGCTATCTCAACATCATGGTCCTCGGCATCGATACCCGGCCGGATGGCGGTGACCAAAACGCCGATGTGATCATCATCGCCCGGATCGATCTCCAGGAAAAGACGATGAACTCCGTCAGTATCCCCCGGGATCTTCTCGTCGAAATCCCCGGAACCGGGCAAGGGAAGATCAATGGTGCCTACGGCGCGGGTGTCCTCAGCGATCCTTCCAACCGGGCCGCCGGTGTTGCCGCCATGCGCGATACGATCGAACACAATTTTGGCATCGTGATTGACGACTATGTTCTTATCGACTTCGAAGGGTTTACGGAGGTGGTCGACAGCGTGGGCGGCATCGATATCGATGTCCCGACCCGTATCGAGGATCATGAATATCCAACGGAGGATTACGGCACGAGGACGCTGATCATCGAAGCCGGCCCTCAGCACATGGATGGCGAAACCGCGCTCGCCTACGCCCGAACCCGCCACGGTGACAGCGACGACCAGCGCCGGGAACGGCAAATGCTGGTGATCGAGTCGTTGTTCTCAAGAGGCAAGAACCTCGGCACCATCACCAGGGTCGCCGATGTCATCACCGCCCTGAGTACCGCCGCCCAGACGAGTTTCCATTGGCAGGAACAACTCGCCCTGGCCGCACTGGCGCTCAATATGGACAAGACCGATATCACCATGGTGAACATCGGCCAACCACTGGTGGAGCCGGGTACGGCCGAGAATGGTGCCTGGGTTTACGTGGGCGACCCCGAGGCGATCTCTGCGTTCATCGAGTCCTCACTTGCTGGCGACGATGTCCCCTGAGTGAGGGCGGACCCCGTGCCTACGTAGCCATCCTCAAAAGCGATTCGCCCACTGAGGCCGGCATAACCCGGCTCAACATGCGGGTGCACGTCACGTGCGTTATGCAGCCAGTCTTCCGGGCGATCCATGCCCGCACCGAAATGGGTCAGCCACAGATACCTGGCTCCTGCTTCTTTCGCCTGGGTCGCCGCTTCCCGAAACGTCATGTGCTTGTGACTGACAGCTTTTTCGGTTTCGGCGTCATCTCCGTACGTGGCCTCACTGATCAGGAGATCGACCCCGCTCATCAGGTCACGAATGCTGTCCGTTGGCCGCGTATCCGTCGCGAAACCAAAGCTGATCCCTTCCCGGTCACCGGAAATCACCGCACCCGGCTCGATGACTCGCCCATCCACCGTGACCGGTTCGCCCCGCTGGAGCACGCTCCACAGGGTTCGCGGAATCCCGAGCGCCTCCGCCCTGTCAGGCAGGAATCCCGGCTGGCGGGGCATATCGAACCGGTATGCCAACACTGGTCCCCGGTGATCTCCCCATGCCACCCGGCCTTTCAACCCGGATGGCAAGTCGAATTCAGCACCGCCCTCCAGTTCGTGGACGATCATGTCGAAGCCAAGATAGGGTGCAATCACCCGGAGCCCCCTGATCACGTCCACCGTTCCCGGAGGTCCGTAGATATGCATTGGCTCCGTCCGTCCCGCATTCGAAACGGTGTGAAACAGACCCGGCAACCCCGCCACATGGTCAGCATGATGGTGAGAAAGGCAAATCGCATCCAGACGCCGGAATCCCCAGTGAAATCGCCGCCAGGTGATTTGCGTCCCCTCGCCGCAATCGAGCAGCATCAGGGACCCATTCACCCGCACGAGCACGCTGGACAGCCAACGATCCGGCAGTGGAACCATGGCGCCATTACCCAGCAGTAACACATCGATCATCTGGAATTCTCTCCCCTCAGGCCGCTGATCTCGCCATCGTCATCGGGCTGGTCCCGGCAGCATTTACACTCACACGGTTGCCTTTTCAGCGCCTCACCCTTTATCATGCGCGTGAAATGCGTTACAGACCGTCAGGACGTTCCTGATCGAATCGTGCGCTTCACCGTCGCCAGACGCTGGAAAGGCTGCGCTCCATGCAGCAACACATACCCCTTGTGCCGGAAGATGTCACGCCCTGTGACTCCCGGAAGGGTGCAATCGGGTAGGGTTATCCCACCTGAAAAATCAGCGTCTCCGAAATCCGTTTGACTCGGCTTCGGTGATACCAGTGATGCCCGGACATGTCTCCGGTGCAGCACTGTACCTTCCCGTCTTCACAAGCCTGACATCTTCTTCCCATCCCACCGTCGCCCCTATCGACCGGTGCATTCATTGTGCCCGGTAACGCTTCACTCTGGAAAGAAGAGTCCTATGTTGACACAAGCCCTTGCTCAAGGGTCCGCCCTGGTCCTCGCGGCCACATGCGGACAGCAGAACCCCTACTTCATGACCTCAACAGGCACGCGCCACCAGCGCGGAGGGTTCTCCCTTGCATTCTCCATTTTCCATCGACGACGTCGAATCAGATTTCCCGACCGCAGATGACCTCGCACTGGCCGATCGCGGCGCCCGCAAACGTCGCCAACCCACGGAATCCCGGTCAACTCGCAGACCAGGAGGTCGGCTCACACGTCCGCCCCGCAACGAAGCGGATCAGGCGTTCAAATGCGGACACTGCAAGCAGTTCATCGGTGCGCCGCTCACGGGCGGCAGGCATCGTAACCATTGCCCAAATTGTCTCTATTCGAGACACGTGGATGACAGTCGACCTGGCGACCGCCGAAGCGATTGCCACGCCATGATGGCGCCGATCGGCATCCTGTCACGACGTAATGGCGAGCAGGTCATCCTTCACCGTTGCCTCGGTTGCGGCAAGGCCGACCCGAACCGGATTGCGGCGGACGATAATCCGCCGCTACTCCTGACCTTGCGTCCTGTCTCACCGGCGGGACTGACCGTTGTTCCGGATCCGGATATCAGGGTCCAGGAACACGACGAGGAAACCGCATAGCCGATGGATGTCCCGATCTTGCCGGATCGGGACATCCATCCCGCCGCCCGTGGCACTCACCCGAATCGGCCCGCCTTTTTGAATATCCGCTTCAGCCCCTGCGCCGCGACATAGGGAGGCATCGCCAAACCCATCGCCCGCATCCAGGTGTTGACCTGGGTAATATCCCCACCCTCCCGGACATACTCCTCGCGTTCCTGTGCCGTCAGGAATTCGATCACCGGTTCCTCGTCGTCCGGCGTTATCATCACGTCTTCGCCAATCGCGATCTGCTCCTCCAGGTTCGGGATAACATCGGCCAGATGCCGCTCCACGTCATCGAAGGCACCGCTGTGGGTCAGCGCAAGCTTCGTTACGTCCAACCCCTGCATCATCTCCACCGTCTGCGCCCACAACGTCACATCCAGCTCAGGTGGTACGAGCGTGGGGCAGACATAGGTGGTGCCCTTCAGGCGAGCCCCGGCGGCGTCCCCCGTAAACAGGACACCTGTTTTCTGGTCCAGCAGGACGACGTGCGATCCGGCATGACCCGGCGCATGCCGCACCAGGATCTCGTGTCCTCCTGCCTTGATCACACCGCCATCGACGATCGCATCCACCCGTTCGGCATCGACAGACACCACCTCACCCCAGAGACGATCCATATTGTCACCAAAAATGCGGGTTGCGCTGCTGACGAGCCGTTCCGGATCGATCAGATATGGCGCCCCCGCCTCATGGACCGAGAGCCGAATATGCGGATATTGCTGCATCAATGCACCGGCTCCGCCTGCATGGTCGAGATGAATGTGAGACACAATGATCCGGCTGACATCAGCAATGTCATACCCCGCCTCGGCGACGCCTGCGATGAGGCTCCCTATCGTCGTCGTCGGTCCGGATTCGACAAGAACCAGGTCGCCCGCATCCGCGATCAGGAACGACGCGATTGCACCCGGTACCCGCTGGAATCCGAGATCGATCAGGAATGTATCTTCGGCGATCTCTTCCGGTGCCCATCGCTCTGCCCGGTCTGTCATAGCGCTTTTCATCCTTCCACTCGCGCAAACTTCCCAATGGTGATTCATGGTAATGGACATCCTGCTCCTTGTCGGGGGTGTCCGTGCCCTTGCCCCGGCAAGGTAAAAGTAACTACCATGTTGTTGCATACGACGCATGAACCACACGTCCGGTGACTCCGGGTGGTGTTTTGTATCTTCAAGACAACGGAATGGTGACAATGGATCACAACAACGTCGACAATGACCTGATCAGCGTGGCAGAAACCGCCCGGCTGCTCAAGCGATCCACCGAACAGGTGCGACGCTATTTGCGGGAAGGACGTTTGCCAGGCCGCAGAATGGGAGGCCAGTGGTTCATCGAGCGGACAGCGGTGAGCGCATTTGGCAGCACGCGCAGCAAGGAAAATCAGTTCACCCACAACATTAGGCAGGCATCCCGGACCCGTCCGCTGGATGACACTATCGGCATCGGCAACGGCCCTGGCTCCAATATCAGTTTCGGAAAAACGGAGTACCGGTCGGCAAGTTTACGCAATCGATAACCCACCCTGGAGTTCACACGGATGGATACCACCGCGCCGGCCAACGCAACACCGGAAGAAGGCAGAAACCAGCCAGATACCCCCACCGACCTCGTTGCCTTTGTCGATTCCTCGGCGATCGTCTCCCTGGTTGACCGGAACGACGAAACGCATGAGGCTGCGGTTGGTGCCTACCGCGACCTGCTGCAACAAGGTTACAAGCTGTTCACCACCAACTTTGTGATTGCGGAAACCATCGGGCTGCTCATTGACGGCGTCGGCGCGGATATCGCCCGGCAATGGCTGCGGGATCACCGCCTCACCGTCTACCACGCTGATGAGCAGGATGAGCGCCGGGCCCGCGCCCTGGTCATCGGTTCACGCAGCGAACGTGGCCTTACCTATGTGGATGCCATCAGCCTGGTTGTCATGGAACGACTCGGCGTTGCGGATGCCTTTGCCGTCGATACGCATTTCCTGAGCGAAGCCAACTGATACCCGTTAACGGTAATCATGGGGTATTCACGTCTTGCCGGAGCCGATCGTCATGAGTTCAAACGCAGCTGCCAGCACCAAAATCTGCCCTCATTGTGGCCATGTCAACAGCACCCGAAGTGTCTTTTGCGCCGAATGTGGTACCAGTCTGGACGAACTGGATACCGACAATCACCCTGACGACTCCGGCCAGACCACGGTCAGCTTCAATCCCGTAAGCACCGACCCGGACCCTCAGGCAACGCTCTGGGGACCCGCCAGCGATTCCCAGGCGACACGGGAATTCACCCCGCAACAGACGGACAATGAACCATTTGACAACCGGGCGGCTCCCGGCTGGCAACCGGAACCAACAAATGCGGGATATATGTCCTACCGGTCTGAAAGCCGCCGGGGATTCATTCTTGGGATCATTGCCATCGTCCTCATCGTGGTCATCATTGGCTTTTTCCTCTGGTCATCCATCGTTGGGGAAGGGTTCCGCGATTCCATCACCGGTATTTTCTAGGCACGAAATCCGGACGAGATCCGATCAATATCTCGGGCACCGGCCGCAGCTGCGAAGTATTTACCCGGATTCGGTATCAGATGTAAAACACCAGCAATCCGGCGAGGTGCCCATCCCCCGGGGAATCGCTAGTGAACGGGAATTCGCCCAGTGGTGGACCTGAAATGGTGATTGTTTCCTTTGCACCGGGAGCAAGCGTCACATCCACCTTGAGACGAGGAATCTGGAACGCGTGCTGACGCGTCCCCACGTTCTTCAAGGTGATCTCCAGGTCATGTCCATTGGTCGCCTGGACGAAGGCGGGTCGATACGCATCATCCCAAATCTCGATCTCCACCTCTCCGGCAACGGAAACCGGCCGATTCGCTGCCTCTGGTGTCGCGGCAAGTGGAGTTGCCATTGCTGTTGCACCCGGTGTGCCGACCAGGAATGCCCGGTCGCCCCTGCGGGCCTTGCCCACTTCCGTGCCCACGAACACCGCAGCCACGAACGGGAACGTCCCGAACCCGACGCGTGAAAATTGGCGACGTGTCAAACGCGATAACATGGTTCCTCCATCCATCCGCCTACATCCGCGTAGATATGACATCGCGCCGCCATGGCGGCGCGATGTTGCTTACCCAACGATCGATAGAATCCGTCCCGGTTATCTGGCCACGCGTGTCTGGACTCGTCGCTCTCCCGTTACACTCGCGCTTGGTGTCGCCACCGGAGAGCTTGCAGGGGCCACCTCGGAACCTTCCGGAACCTGGTCGTCCTGCACGATTCTCCAGATCGCGCCGCTGGGATTCGCCTCCGGATCATACGAATTTCCGTAGACGCAATCACAGGACGAGACGTAGAGTTCGCCATCTGCCCCTTGTCCGGAGCCGGTAACAGAGAGATCGGTGTCGAGAAGAATTTGGTAAACCCAGGTACCGTCATCTCCCTGCATCAAGCCGTAGATGCTTCCCGAGCAGTAGTCGGAGTTGAAGTAGATACCGTCGAGATCCTGCGACACGTCACCACGATAGACACCAACACCGGTGATTGAGCATCCGCCAGTGCTGTGCGCGTAGTTCGCAACCGGCAAGACGCCGATCTTGTCGCATGATGTGGCCTCGGTGGGGTAGCAGTGGCCGCCCTCGTTAATGTCCCAGCCAAAATTGTGACCGCAAGGCTGATCTGCCTGAATGAAGTTCACCTCTTCCCAGACATTCTGCCCAACGTCAGCGATATAGAGATCGCCGGTCTGGGAGTCGAACGAGAATTGCCAGGGATTCCGCAGACCCCAATCGCAGATTTCCCGCTTGGCGGCGGGGTGGTAGGAACCGTCCTGCGCCTTTTGACTCGCCTGAGACGACGGCAAGACCACACCGGTATCCGCAAACGGATTGTCATCCGGAATACTGTACGGAGCGGACCCATCAGGCGTCACGTCGATACGCAGGATCTTGCCGAGCAACACATCGACCTTCTGGGCATTGTCATAGGGGTCACCGGCCAGTCCGCCATCACCAATCGCGATGTAGAGGTAACCGTCCGGTCCGAAATGAATCGACCCGCCGTTGTGATTCACGAACGGTTTCTCCTGGGTCAACAGGAGTCGTGCGCTATCCGGGTCGGCAACGTTGGGATCATCGTCGGAAACACTGTATTCCACGAGATACACATGCCCGTTGGTCTGGAAATCACTGTAGTAGACGTAGAAAAGACCGTTATCCTGATAGTCCGGGCTGAACGCCAGACCCAGCAACCCCTGCTCCAGGAAATCCGTCTTGACGACATCGCTGATATCGAGGAATGGATCCGGCAGCAGATTGCCGTCACCATCGACGATCCGGATACGCCCCACACGCTCGACAATGAACAGACGTCCGCTCCCGTCGTCGGGCGCTGCCACATTGATCGGATCAGCCAACCCGTCAGCGACCTTCACAAGCTGCACCGAGGGATTACCCGGTAATGTTCCTCCCGGTTCAACCACCGCACCATCTTCCGGAGACATCGCCGTCGGCGTCGAATCCTGGGCGGCACTGGCTGGAACGAACCCCGTGATCATCGCCAGGGTGAGAAGTAACGCAGAAATAAATCGCAGGCGCGCCATACCCTCTTCCTTTCCTCGTCACTACCAGGGCAGTAGTGACTTATCGCCGGTAAGCAGGAATCGCCCCGCAGAACGAATGCCAGCACCGGAGGAAAAGACAGAAAATCATACTCAGGATTTGGATATGGCGTGCAGGCTACTGGTCTTCCTTCTTCTCGGGGGTCGCGTTCGGGTCCATCCCCGGCGCCCAAACCGGGCCATCCGGCGCATCGACGACAATCCCGAACCGGGCCAGCAATCCGGCGGACCACGCCGCCCGGAATGGCCGTGGATCGACCGGCACTCCTGGCCCATGGGAATCCGATCCCGTACCGATCAGTAAACCGCGGGCCTCGGCCAATCCTCGATAGAAATCGGTATCCTTGTCCGTATAGGTCCGATAATGGCATTCGATACCATCAACCGGGACGTCAGCCAACATCCGGTCAAGCGTGGGTTCGTCAAGCGCCGGACCAAGATCGGCCCGACCCGGATGGGCGACGATGCAGACGCCGCCTGCTGCATGAGCGGCCGCGACAACGTCGCCCATGGCGGTATCCGTCGTGAAATGCCCTCCGAGTTCCACGACCAGTTCCGCCGCTTCTTTCAACCGGGGGACATGCTTGTCAGCAATCATCGCCCGCAGCACGTGAACCGGCATCAGTGGTCCATGACGCTCAAGCGTATTGACCGTTGGAATCGCCCTGCCGGATGCCTCGACCCGTTGGCGCGCATCCCGCGCCAAACGTTGAAACACCTCATCCTGCCGGGCAACAAGATCGAGGAAGGCCATGGCCTCCGAACGTTCATCGTCCGGGCGGACGCCGTAGACCAGCATGTGCCATTGCCGCTCACCCCAGCGAACGGTACATTCGATCCCCGGGATAATCCTCACCCCCCGCCGTTCGCCATAATCGATCGCTTCCAGCACAGACCGCTGGTTGTCGTGATCGCAGACAGCAGCCACCAGAATCCCGTCCTGAGCCAGCCGGTCCACCAGATCACGGGGATGCCAGATGCCATCGCTGACAAACGTATGCAGGTGCAAATCGACCG
>Ga0182747_1000729_pt1 | contig 28695 bp, 31 predicted proteins | sample eDN3rd30CBELigBY_FD_128526 | JGI IMG/M metagenome (GOLD analysis project Ga0182747, IMG submission 128526) | Enriched backyard soil microbial communities from Emeryville, California, USA - eDNA 3rd pass 30_C BE-Lig BY (version 2) (version 2) | ecosystem: Environmental > Terrestrial > Soil >... | reverse complement strand
GTACGGGCTGGCGTGCCGGGCCTCCCCACCATCGAGTCCCCCGAGAATGCCGCCCGTCGGGTCGGAACAGCGAAGTCTTGGGGGACTCGATGGTGGGGAGAAGGCGAGGTCAGCCGAGCAGCTTGGCCTTGGCCGCGGCGAACTCGGCGTCGCTCAGCACGCCGCGCTGGTGCAGCTCGGCCAGCTGGTCGATCTGCTCGGGGATCGTGTGGACCTTGGTGGGATCGACGGGAGCCGCTGTGCCCGGGCCGCGCATGCGATCGAACTTGCGGTTCTCGTTCGCCTCCATCTGGGTGTAGATCTCCTTCTGCACCACGTTGGGACGGCGGACGTTCTCGAAGTGGTTCGCCCCCGTCTCCGACGCCGACTCCACCGTGAGGTCGCCGGCGCCGACCAGCCGCTCGAGCGGGCCCTGCGAGAAGAGCACCGTGTTCACCCGGTCGAGCGGGATGTCGGTGCCGCGCTTGGAGATGACGCCCTCGCGGTTGATGATCCGGTCCGTGGTCAACACGAAGTGGGTGGTGGTCCAGCGGGCGTACGTGATCAGGAACCACGCGCCGCAGACGAGGAACGCGATGCCGGCCACGTAGTTGCTCGCCTGGTCGAGGAGGCCGTCGCCCGATGTCGCCGCGACGATCCCGATGCCGAGGAGGATGACCGCCAGGAACACACCGGACGAGAGCGCCATGAAGAGCAGGTGCGGACGCAGGTCCAACACGATGTCTTCGCCTTCGTTGAGGAGCTTCGGAGGAAAGGCCACGGGGTGAGTGTAGGCCCGTGCTGCCAGGGGATCCCGTGACGATGACCGGCCCGCAGGACCTACGCTCGCCCGGTGGACCCGGACCGGCTGCTCGACGGCCTCGACCCCTCGCAGCGGCGGGCCGTCACCACCGAAGCCCAGCCCCTCGCCATCCTCGCCGGTGCCGGTTCGGGCAAGACGCGGGTCCTCACCCGGCGCATCGCCCACCGCTGCGCCACCGGCACGGCCGATGCCCGCCACGTGCTCGCCCTCACGTTCACCCGCAAGGCGGCGGCGGAGCTCGACACCCGCCTGCGCGCCTTCGGCCTGCGCGACCTCCCGGCCGCCGGCACGTTCCACGCTGTCGCCTACGCCCAGCTGCGCACCCGCTGGAGCAGCGCCGGCACCGCGGCCCCCACGCTGCTCGACCGGAAGGGCCGGATCCTGGGCCGCATCCTCGGCGGCACCACCCGGGTCAGCCCGTCGGACCTGGCGACCGAGATCGAGTGGGCCAAGGCCCGCCTCGTCGTCCCGGACCGCTACCCCATCGCCGCCGCCCAGGCCGACCGCCGCCTCCCCGTCGACTCCGAGCGCATCGCCGAGTGGTACCGGCGCTACGAGGCGGACAAGCGCAAGCGCGGGCTCGTCGACTTCGACGACCTGCTCAGCCACTGCGCCGATGCCGTCCTCACCGACCCGTCGTTCGCCGCCGCCCAGCGCTGGCGCTTCCGCCACCTCTTCGTCGACGAGTACCAGGACGTCAACCCGCTGCAGGAGCACCTCCTGCAGGCGTGGCTCGGCGACCGGCCCGATCTCGCCGTCGTCGGCGACCCGAACCAGGCCATCTACTCCTGGAACGGGGCCGAGCCGGCGTTCCTCACCGAGTTCGCCACCCGCCACCCGGGTGCCGAGGTCGTGCAGCTGGAGCACTCCTACCGGTCGACGCCCCAGATCCTGCACACCGCCGCCGCCGTGCTCTCCAGCGGCCGGGCCGGGGCCCGCCACGGGCTCCAGCCCCACCGGGCCAGCGGACCGATGCCGACGGTCGTCGGGTACGCCAGCGACCTCGACGAGGCGAACGGCCTCGCCCGCGCCGTGCACGACAACCACGTCCCCGGCCGGCCGTGGTCCGCCCAGGCCGTCCTCGTGCGCACGAACGCCCAGACCTCCGTGATCGAGGCCGCGTTCCGCCGGGCCGCCATCCCCCACCGGGTGCGGGGCGCGGCCCAGCTGCTCGACGACCCAGAGGTGCGCGACCTCCTCGGCCGGCTCGACAAGCTGAAGGAACCGCTGGCGACGACCCTCACCGATCTCGAGAGCTCCATCGCCAACCAGCGCGCCGCCCTGCTCGAGGCGTACGCCGACGATCCCGACGCCGACGACGACCTCGACGACCTCGACGGGTTCGACAGGTTCGACGGCGGCATCGACGAGACCAGCGCGGCCGGCCGCCGCATCGCCTCGCTCGAACAGGTGCTCCGACTCGGCCGGGACCTCCTCGTGGTGGAGCCCACCGCCCGCACCGAGGGCTTCAGCGGCTGGCTGCGGGCGACGCTGCGCGAGGACGGGCCGGAGTCGGCCGATGCCGTGAGCATCTTGACCTTCCACGCGGCCAAGGGCCTGGAGTGGCCGGTCGTCCACCTCGCCGGCATCGAGGCCGGCTTCGTCCCGATCACCCACGCCAAGGCCGCCGCCGAGCGCGAGGAGGAACAGCGGCTCTTCTACGTGGCCGTCACGAGGGCAGCCGACGTGCTCCGGTGCACGTGGGCCGAGCAGCGCACGTTCGGTGCCCAGACCGTCGAGCGGAGGCCGTCGCCGTTCCTCGCGTGGATCCGGGGCGCCACCGTCGAGCTGGCTCGCGAGGTCGTCCACGCCGAGCACCCGCACGCCGCGGTCGCCGCCAGCCGGGCCGAGCTGAGCCGGGCCGACCTCGGCGAACGGCCGCTGCGCGACGCCCACCTGGTGCGCTCAGCCCTCCAAGCGTGGCGGGCCGAGGTCGCCCGCCACGCCGCCGTCCGCCCCACGGTCGTCCTGTCCGACAAGGCGCTGGAGGCCATCGTGCGCCTCCGGCCGACCACGCTCGACGAGCTGGCCACCGTGCGCGACGTCGGGCCGTCCACGCGGGAGCGGCACGGCGCTAGGTTGCTCGCCGTCGTGGCCGCTGCGGCCGACGACGACCGACCGGTGGCCGATCCGCTCACCGGCACCTGACCACCGCGACCCGCGGGGAGACCCAGTGCGCTTCGAGATCAGCCAGGACTTCCGCCACGAGCGCCGAGCCGTCGACGAGGCCTATGCGGACCCGGCGCTCTACCCCACCCTCGTCGGGCTGCCGAACCTCGGCGGCATGGAGGTCCGCAGCGCCGAGCGCGACGGCGACACCGTGCGGCTGAAGATCCACACCCTCTTCGTGCGGGAGTTCTCGCCGGCCGTCGCCGCCGCGATCGACCCGAGCAAGCTCTCGTGGACCCAGGACTCGACGTTCGACCTGGCCGCCGGCACGGCGACGTTCCGCTTCCTCCCGGACAACTACGCCGACCGCTTCTCCGCCGAGGGCCGGACCCGGACGGAGGCGAAGGGCGACGGGGCGGTCCGCACGCTCAGCGGCGAGGTGAAGGTGCGCGCTCCCCTGGTGGGCGGCCGCGTGGAGAAGGCGATCATCGAAGGCCTCGAGGAGTACCTCGCCGCCGAGGCCGCGCTCGTCGACGCGTTCATCGACGGCAGCTCGGCTCGCGCTGACGCCTCCTAGCGCAGCGTCTCGCCGCGCGCTTCGCGCTCGGCGATGAGATCCAGGAACTGCCCGGGCTGCATGGCGATGAACGTGCCCTTCGCCGTGGCCGTGACCCGGCCGTCGACGATGATCGACCCCTCGGTGAAGATCTTCCGGCGCTCGACGCCCACGAGCCGGCCTTCCATCCGCAGCAGCGTCTTGAGCGGCGTGGGCGACTCGTAGCGGACGGTCAGCGTGCCGGTCATGCCCGGGGCGCCCGACAGGGACTGCGTGGCTCCGAGCAGCTCGTCGAAGGCCGCCGCCACGTACCCGCCGTGCACGCAGCCCGGCGGACCCTCGTACGCCTGCCCGAACAGGACCTCGGCCACGATGATCCCGTCCTCCTCGCGGATGGTCATCGGCGGAGCCAGCGGGTTGGCGATGCCGATCAGCGGGCTGTGGTCGTAGAGCGGATCCTCGCGACCTCCGGCGTTGGCCATCTCGGAGAAGCCGTAGAGCGAGCCCTGGTGGAAGCCCTCGAACCGATCGGCGGCGGCGCGCACCTCGGCGGTGGCGGCCGCGATCACGTCGTCGGGCGCATCGGTCGCCACGAGCCGGTCGACCAGATCCCGCGCCGCGTCGGCCAGCTCCTTCAGCGACTCCCGCCGCGGCGACAGGTCCCCGGCGGCCGCGGCCCGCAGGCGCTTGGTGACCATCGCCAACCGCTCCGGATCGGCCTCGCCGTGCATCTTCGGGAGGTACTCCGACGGTGGGGTCTGCTCGTTCACGGTGGTGCTCCGGGTTCGGGGGCGGCCGGGTTCAGTCCGCCAGGTCGATGATCACCGGCGCATGGTCCGACGGCTTCTCGCCCTTGCGCGCCTGGCGGTCGATCGTGGCGAACGTGGCCCGCCCGGCGACGGCTTCGGTCCCGAGCACCAGGTCGATGCGCATGCCGCGGTGGTTGTGGAAGTCGCCGGCGCGGTAGTCCCACCAGCTGAACAGCTTCGGCTCGGGCTGCAGGCGGCGGAACGTGTCGACCAGCCCCCACGACTCCAGGTCGGCGAGCGCGGCGCGCTCGGCGGGGCTCGTGTGGGTGACGTCGACGAACTTGGCGGCGTCGTACACGTCGTCGTCGGTGGGGGCGATGTTGAAGTCGCCCGCGACCACGAGGGGGTCGGCCGCGGTGCCCTGCTGGTCGAGGAGCGTGCGGAGCTTGGCCAGCCAGGCCAGCTTGTACTGGTAGTGCTCGTGGTCGAGCGAACGGCCGTTGGGCACGTAGGCGCTGGCGATCCGGATGCCGCCGCACGTGGCCCACACCAGCCGGGCCTCGGGATCGTCGTCGTCGGGACCGAAGCCGAACAGCGGATCTTCGAGCCCCACGCGGCTCAAGATGGCGACGCCGTTCCACCGGCCCTCGCCGTGGTGGACCGACTCGTAGCCCATCGACTGGAAGGCCATCGCCGGGAAGGCGCCGTCGGCGAGCTTGGTCTCCTGGAGGCAGACGACATCGGGCTCGACATCGGCCAGCCAGGCCTCGACCCGGAGCAGCCGGGCTTTCAGCGAGTTGACGTTCCAGGTCGCGAGGCGCACGCGGCCGACCATAGCGGGAGACGACGGGCCTACGATCCGGCGCATGGAGGCCACCTGCTGGAGCGACTACCTGTGCCCGTGGTGCTACGTGGGCCAGGACCGCAGCGCCCAGATGGAGGCCCTCGGGCTCACCGTGGTGCACCGCCCGTACGAGCTGCACCCGGAGATCCCGGCCGAGGGCCGGCGCATCCGCCCCGACGGCCGGCTGGCCCCGACCTTCACCCGCATCGCCGCGGCGTGCGACGAGATCGGCCTGCCGTTCCGGCCGCCGATGCGCATGCCGAACACCCGGCGGGCGCTGGAGACCGCAGCATGGGTCCGGGTGCACCACCCGGCATCCGCGGGCGCGGTGCACGCGGGCCTGTTCGACGCCCACTTCGCGGCGGGGCTCGCGATCGATGATGCGGATGTGCTCGACCAGATCGTGGCCGATGCCGGTGGGCCCGCAGACGAGGTCCGCGCCGCCATCGCTGCGGGCGCGGCAGGACCGCTCGTCGACGCTTCGATGGCCGAGGCTCGCTCGGCTGGCGTGTCATCGACTCCCACCTGGGTGCTCGAAGACGGCTTCGCCATCCCCGGTGCCCTCGATCGGGCCACGCTCGCTCGGTGGATCACCAAGATCGTGGCCCGGAGGCCAGCTGACCCCTCGTCGGCGCCGAACGCCTGAAGCGCGGCTGGAGGGCCGGGCCGCCTGCCCGGCCCTCCACCAACGAGGAGTCCGCTGGCTACTTCCTCTTCGCAGGAGCCTTCTTCGCCGGGGCCTTCTTGGCCGGCGCCTTCTTCGCAGGGGCCTTCTTCGCGGGTGCCTTCTTGGCCGGAGCCTTCTTCGCGGGCGCCTTCTTGGCCGGAGCCTTCTTCGCGGGCGCCTTCTTGGCCGGGGCCTTCTTGGCCGGCGCCTTCTTCGCGGGCGCCTTCTTGGCCGGAGCCTTCTTGGCCGGAGCCTTCTTGGCCGGAGCCTTCTTCGCGGGCGCCTTCTTGGCCGGAGCCTTCTTGGCCGGAGCCTTCTTCGCGGCTGCCTTCTTGGCCGGAGCCTTCTTCGCAGCGGCCTTCTTCTTCGCCGGAGCCTTCTTCACTGCCATGCTGGGTGCCTCCTCGGCTGGTTGGTTTTCCCCATCGGAGGCGGCGCCCCCGAGGAGATCTGGTGTTGAAGGCGCCGTCGACTCGCTCGACTCCACACCGGGGATCGCGAGGTCGATCCCTCGACGCGGTGTGTCGAACGCGGTCACGACGAAGGTCCTCGCCTCCCCGACCGTCAGCACCTCGCGTGCCTTGGTGGGAGCCGGGACCGCCATCGCCTTCAGCGGGATGTAGCACTGGGCACCGTCGACGGTGGCATAGGCGCCGTGCGATGAGAACCGGTCGACCGTCGCCTCCACGAGCGAGCCGACCGGGTGGTTGCTCACGAACGTGATGAACGGCATCGGTTCGTTGATGGGCGTCGCGTCCTTGCCGCCCGAGCGGCGACGGCGGTTTCGCGACGCACCCTCGTTGGCCGTGTCGGCCGCCGCCTTCGGGGACGCGGCCTTGGGGGACGCGGCCTTCTTGGCCGCCGCCTTCTTCGAGGCACCAGCTGCCTTCTTCTTGGCTGGCGCTGCTCCCGCCGTGGTGGCGGCCTTCTTGGCACGCCGCGGCGGCGGACTTGAGGGCATCGGCAGAGGCAGGTTGGCTAGCTCCGAGCCCGACGACGTACCGCGCTTGGTGCTGCGCTTCTCCCGCGTGGCGCGCCGGCTGGTCGGACCGCGCACCGGGGTGCGCCACACGAACACCCACCCGATGGCGGGCACGGGCTTGGCGCCGAGCAGGCGCCCCTCGTCGAAGAGCCAGTCGTACTGCCCGCCGTGGAACTCCTGGAACGAGTCGTTCGAGAAGACGGTGGCGTTGACCTTGTCGGCGACCTGGAGGATGAAGGCGTCGCCGCGGCCGATGGCGCCGGCCGGCGGCGTGACGAGCTCGCCGTTGACGATGCCCGCCTCGAACTCGGGACGCTCGCTCTCGTCGATCCGGTGGCCGAACGTCGCGTCGACGATGACCGTGAGCTTGACGTCGCCGAACTCATCGAGGAGCGCGCGCACCGCTTCGTCGAGCTGCTTGAGGCTCGGCGTGGTGCGCCCTTCGGTGGCGATGTTCGATCCGTCGACGATGACGTGCGTGATGGACATGTGAACGCCAAGTCAAGCAGCTTGCGAGTGCACGACGGGGGACCAACGTGCACGGCGTCGCCCTACCATCGACCGGGTGACGATCGCTGCTGTCCTGTTCGACTTCGGCGGGGTGATCACGACGAGCCCGTTCGAGGCCTTCGCCCGCTACGAGCAGACCAGCGCGCTGCCGGCCGGCTTCCTCCGCACGGTCAACGCGACCGACCCGGACACGAACGCGTGGGCCCGCCTCGAACGCAACGAGATCGACCTCGCCGGCTTCGACGCCGCGTTCGCCGACGAGTCCGAACGGCTCGGCCACCGCGTGCGCGGCGGCGACGTGATCAGCCTTCTGTCCGGCGATCTCCGACCGGAGGTGGTCCGCGCCGTCGAGGTGATCGCGACGCGCCGCAAGACCGGGCTGCTCACCAACAACGTCGTCGGCATGGACCCGAGCGGTGCCGTCGCCGACGTCGTCGCACACTTCGACGTCGTCATCGAGTCGAGCGTCGTCGGTGTCCGCAAGCCGGACCCGGCCTTCTACGAGCTGGCCTGCGAGCGCCTGGCGATCGACCCCGCCGAGGCCGTCTTCCTCGACGACCTGGGCATCAACCTCAAGCCCGCCCGCGCCCTCGGCATGGCGACCATCAAGGTCGGCGACCCGGGCGTCGCCCTCGCCGAGCTCGAGCAGCTCCTCGGCTTTCCCCTCGCCTGACCTGCCTCGGACCGAACCGGACTTCGCAGCTCCGAGCGCCGGGCCGCGAGCCTGCCCCCGACGTTCGGGGGGTCGGCTACTGGTAGCCGGAGGCGATGTGGTCGAGCCACCAGGCGGGAGCGGCGTTCATGAGGGTGGACAGGTCGAGGTAGTCCCACCACCGGGCGACCTTGCCGTCGCGGATCTCCATGACCGAGGTGAACGGGAGGCGGACCGAGTGCTCGTCATCCCAGGTCCACGTCTCGGCGTGCTCGGTGACGACGTGGTCGCCCATCGCCACGATCGGCCCGTCGTGCAGCTCGTACGCCTGGAGCGGCGCGATGCCGAGGGCGAGCCGGGCCGTGGTGGCCGCCGGGCCGACGGCGCCGTCGTCGATGCCGATGACCGGCACGTCGACGTAGTGGCCGTCGTCGGCCATGAACGCTCCCACCGCAGCGAGGTCACGGCGTCCGAGCGCGGCCCAGAGCCCGGTGACGAGGGCGATGCTGGCATCGATCGTGTCCGTCATGGCGACGGAGCCTCGCGCACCGCAGGCGGTCCCGCTCAGGGGCGGGCGACAGGCCCGAGCGCGCTACTTCGCCTCGGCCCAGGTGGACCCGAACGAGAGGTTGACCTCCAGCGGGACGCTGAGGTCGGCGGCGCCGCGCATGACGGCGAGGGTGAGCTCCCCGACCTCGTCGTGCTCGGCGGGCGGGACCTCGAGGATCACCTCGTCGTGCACCTGGAGGACGATGCGGCTCTCGAGGTCGCGCTCGTCGAGCGCCTGGTCGAGGCGGATCAACGCCACCTTGAAGATGTCGGCCGCCAGGCCCTGGATGCCGGCGTTCATCGCCTGGCGCTCGCCGGCCTGCTTGATGCCGCGGTTGGGCGACGCCAGTTCCGGGATCGGACGGCGGCGGCCGAAGAGCGTCTCCGTGTAGCCGCGCTCGCGGGCCTCGGCGACGGTGCGCTCCATGTAGTCCTTCACCGAGGGGAAGGCAGCGAAGTAGGCATCGAGGATCTCCGCCGCCTCGCCCCGCGAGATGTTGAGGCGGGTGGCCAGGCCGTAGGCCTCCATGCCGTAGGCCAGGCCGTACGACACCATCTTCGCCTTCGCCCGCTGGCCTCCGTCGACATCGGCCGGGTCGACGTGGAAGACCCGTGCGGCGGTGGCGGTGTGGATGTCGTCGCCGGCGTTGAACGCGGCGAGGAGCCCGGGGTCGTGCGCGAGGTGGGCGATGCAGCGCAGCTCGATCTGGTTGTAGTCAGCGACGAGCAGCTCGCAGCCCGGCGCCGGGACGAACGCCTTGCGGAAGAGCTTCCCCTGCTCGGACCGGACCGGGATGTTGTGGAGGTTCGGCGCATCCGACGACAGGCGTCCGGTGCGAGCGACGGTCTGGTTGAAGGTGGCGTGGATGCGGTCGTCAGGCCCGACCTCGGCCAGCAGCCCGGTGCCGTAGGTGGACCGCAGCTTCTCGACCTCGCGGTAGCGCAGCAGGTGCTCGATGATCGGATGCTGGCCCTCCATCTTCTCGAGCGACGCCGCATCGGTGGAGAAGCCGGTCTTGGTCTTCTTCGTGGGTGTGAGACCGAGCTTGTCGAACAAGATGGTGCGCAGCTGCGGCGTGGAGTTGACGTTGAACGGCTCCCCCGCGTCCTCCTGGATGGCGGCCGCCAGTTCCGAGACCTCGGCGGTGAGCCGTTCGTTCAGGGCTTCGAGCTCCGCTCGATCGACCCCGACGCCGACGTGTTCCATCTGTGCCAGCACGGCCACCAGCGGGGTCTCGATGTCGTCGTGGAGCGCTCGGAGCCCGTTGGCGTCGAGCGAGGCGAGCATCGGGTCGATGAGGCGGGACACAGCCAGCGCGTGGCGTGCCGCGAGCAGGCCGACGTCGACCGTGTCGCCGCCGAGGTCGAGCTGGCCCGACGGTGCCACCGTCCCCGCTGGCAGCTCCAGGTGCGCGTAGCGGGCGAGCACGTCCTCGATGGAGTAGCGCGTCTCCGCCGGGTCCAGGAGGTACGCGGCGAGCGTGGTGTCGATGGCGATCTTCGGCAGCGGCGCCGTGTCGTCGGCCGAGAGGAGGCTCCGCAGGATCGGCTTGGCCGGATGGGCGGCGATGGTCCGCTCCTCGAGCGCCGCACGCATCGCGTCGCGCACCCCCGTGTCGCCGAGCACCTCCACCGGCAGCCAGGCCACCTCGCCCGCCTCGGTGTCGGTCACGAAGGCCAGCCCCTCGACCGGGGACTGCCCGGCGGCGCCCGTCCACGATGCGGCGACCGCGAGCGGGCCCGTGGCACCCGCTGCGGCCTCCAGCGCCGCGACCGCCGTCGCCGGCTGGTCGAGCACCTCGACCTCGGCCTCCAGCACGTCGACCGCCGAGCTGCTGCTGCCGAGGTCGGCCTCCAGCGCTTCGGCCAGGCGGTCGTACAGGGTGCGGAACTCGAGGAAGTCGAACAGGGCCCGGACCTCGTCGGTGTCGGGCTGCGGGAAGCCGAGGTCGTCGAGCGAGATGGGCAGCTCGACGTCGCGCATCAGCGTCATCATCTCGACGTTGCTGCGTGCCCGGTCCTCGTTCTCCATCAGGTTCTGGCGGAGCTTGGGCGTCTGCTCGTCGACGTGTTCGAAGATGCCGTCGAGCCCGCCGTAGCTGTTGATGAGCTTGGCCGCCGTCTTCTCCCCCACGCCGGGCACGCCCGGGAGGTTGTCCGAGTTGTCGCCCCGGAGCGCGGCGTACTGGACGTACTTGGTGGGGTGGACACCGGTCCGCTCCACGATGCCGGCCTCGTCGTAGTCCGCGTAGTCCGATACGCCGCGCTTGTTGTAGATCACCCGGATGTGAGGATCCTGGACGAGCTGGTAGCTGTCTCGGTCACCCGTGACGATCAAGACGTCGTCGCCCCGCTCGGCCGCGAGGGTGGCGAAGGTGGCGATGATGTCGTCGGCCTCGACGCCCACCTGCTCGATGGCGGTGACGCCGAGCGTGTCGACCACCTGGCGCACGAGGGGCAGCTGCTGGCGGAGGATGTCCGGCGCGGCGATGCGGTTGGCCTTGTACTCCGGGTCCCGTTCGTGTCGGAACGTCTTCTCCGGACGGTCGAACGCCACGGCGATGGCATCGGGCTTGTGGTCCCGCACGAGGTTGATGAACATCGACGTGAAGCCGAACACCGCGTTGGTCACCTGCCCGGAGGCGGTGACCAGGTCGGTGGGCAGCGCGTGGAACGCCCGGTACGTGAGGGAGTTGCCGTCGATGAGCATGAACCGCATGGCCGTCGATCGTACGGGCTGGCTCTGACACCCGCGACGGCCGCCCGAGGGAGGGGGCGGCCGTCGCCGGGGAGCAGGTGTCCGCTGAGCGATGCGTTGGACAAGCACCGCTCAGCAGACGGGCGGACGCCACGCGGCTGACCGACGCGCGCGCCCGCGGAGGGGAGCGATCCGGGAGGGGATCAGCTGGCGACGAGCTTGCGCTCCGCCTCCTGGCGGCGGCGCTTGAGGATGCGGCGGCGCTCACGCTCGGAGCAGCCGCCCCACACGCCGTGCTCGATGCGGTTCTCGAGGGCGTACTCGAGGCACGGCTCCTGCACGGGGCACTCCGCGCAGATGGCACGAGCCGCCACCACGCCGTTGCCGTCGCTCGGGAAGAACGCAGCAGGCGGGTAGAAGCGGCAGTGCCCCTCCGACATCCATGCGACCTCGGTCTCGTCCATCTCGTCTCCTCCAGCCCGTGCGGGGCCACCCAAGGCACCGTTGCCTGGAGGCGATGATGCGCGAGCCCACCGCAGAGGGAGGTAAAGCCGGAGAACTTCTTCGCAGCCGCAGGTCACCGGCCCCGGAAGGGCGGGATCAGGCGGTGGGGAGCTCGCCGTCGAGCACCCGCTGGGCCACGGACTTCATGGTCTGGCGCTCGGCCATGGCCGTCTTCTGGATGAAGGCGAAGGCAGCGGACTCGGTGAGCCCGCCCTCGTCCATCAGCTGGCCCTTGGCCCGGTCGACGACCTTGCGGGTCTCCAGCTGCTCCTCCAGGGAGGTGGCCTGGTCGTGGAGGCCCTTCAGCTCCCGGAAGCGGCCCAGGGCGACCTCGATGGCCGGGAACAGGTCCGCCTTCTGGAACGGCTTCACCAGGTAGGCGAGGGCGCCAGCGTCACGGGCCCGCTCGATGAGGTCCCGCTGGCTGAAGGCGGTGAGGATCAAGACGGCAGCGCGGCGCTCGCCGGCGATCTCCCGAGCAGCCGAGAGCCCGTCGAGCCCCGGCATCTTGATGTCGAGGATGGCGACGTCGGGGTTGTGCTCGCGGACCAGCTCCACCGCCTCGTCGCCGCGGCCGGTCTCGGCCACCACCTCGTAGCCCTCTTCCTCGAGGGTCTCCTTGAGATCGAGGCGGATGATCGCCTCGTCTTCCGCGATCACGACACGGGTGGGCACCGTTGCGCTCCAGTGCTGGGGTAGTCAGGTGGTGGCGAGCAGCCGGTCCAGCAGCTCGTCTTGGGTTCGTTCGAGTTGCCGGAGCTCGGCGACGAGATCGGCGTGGTGGCGCCGCATGGCCTCCGCGTGGCGCTCGGCCTCGTGGTGCTCCTGCTCGGCCACCGGCGTCTCCGACACCAGGGCCCGCAGGCGGGCCTCATCGGCGTCCTCGGCCAGGTGGGCCAGCTGCTCCTCCGCCACGGCAAGATCGCGGGTGACCGTCTTCATGCGGTCAGACACGTCCTTCAGACGCCGTTCGATCAGGGTGCGGCCCACGGAGCGGAGTCTAGGCACGGCCCCGTCTCGCGCCCGCCCACCCTCGGACGGGCAGGTCAGCGGCTCGCTGTCACCCCCACCGGGCAGGATGAGGCCATGACACCCGTGACCGCACCGAAGGTCAGCCCGCAGCAGGTGCTCGCCTTCCGCACGCGCCAGCACCAGCTCGGTCCGCACCGGTCCGATGGCGATGTCGCCTTGTTGGACTACGGCATCCAAGACACCGGGCCCGACGGCGCAGCCTGGGCGTTGGCGGTGCGCGGCGGGGAGGCCGACCCGGAGCGCACGGCGCTCGCCTGGACCCTCCGAGCGGCGCCGCACGCCTACCGCCGCACTGACCTGGCCGCCATCGCCGTGGCCACCTCGCCGTACTCCGAAGCCGATGCCGCCAAGCGCATCTTCGATGCGAGCAAGCCGTTGAAGGCTGCAGGCATCCCTGTGCTCGACGCCTTGAAGGAGGTGGCGACCGACCTGCGGGAACTGGCGGCGAAGCCGATCGTGAAGGGCGATGCCTCAGGAGCGCTGAACCGGCGGTTGGGCGAGCCGTTCCTGCGTCACTGCAAGCCGTGCAACGCCGTCCACATCTACGAGATGCCGTTCCGCCTCGCCGCGCTGCAGGCGGGGCTGGAACTGGAGGCGGGCACATCGCCACCCGTGCTGCGACGGGTGCCGAAGCTCCGGCCCGCCAACTTCGCCCACTCGGGCGACGAGGCCGCTCCCCGCTTCGACGTCATCCGCAACCACCTGCGCTTCTTCGGCCCGGCTTCGATGAAAGATGTCGCCGGGTACGTCGACATGCCGCTCGCCCAGGTCAAGGCCCACTGGCCTGCCGATGCCGTGGAGGTTGAGGTCGCCGGCGCGTCCGACATGGCGCGGTTCGTGCTCGACGAGCACCTGGAGGACCTGCGGGCGAAGGCTCCGGCCAAGACCCACGAGGTCACGCTGCTGGGCCCGTTCGACCCGTACCTCCAGCTCCGCGGCCGCGACACGCTGGTCGACGACGAGGCTCGTCGCAAGGAGCTGTGGCCGGTGCTCGGACGGCCGGGCGCCATGGTGGTCGACGGCGAGGTGGTCGCCGCGTGGCGGCCCAAGACGGCGGGCAGCAAGCTCACCCTCCGGCTCCAGCCGTGGACGAAGCTCACCGCCGCCGTCCGCTCGAGCATCGAGGCACAGGCGCAGGCGCTCGCCGAGTTCCGGGGCGTCCGGCTGACCGGGGTGGTCGACGAGGGGTAGCCGCTCGCCCCACGGGTGGGACTCGGGCCACCGGTTCGGATGCCGTCGCCGGGCCGCCACAATGGATCGATGGCCACCACCGAGGACGACCGCGGCTGGGGCATCGCCTCCGGCTACCACGACGTCTGGGGAAGGTGGACCGCTCCATCGTCCGATACGTCCGCCGCGTTGCGCCGGGCCATGGGCGCCCCGACCGACGATCCCGACGAGCCGGCTCCGGTGGGCACGCCGCTGCGGGTGGTCCCCGCGGGGACCGCAGCCTCGACACCGGTCACCGACACGGCGGTGCTCTTCCTTGAGGACGGCAGCGAGGTGCGGGTGCGAGACGGGAAGCTGCCTGCCGACCTCCCGCTCGGCTACCACCGGCTCGAGGCCGACGCCGGCCGGTCGGCACCGCAGGTCGAGCACGTGGTCGTGGTCCCGCCGCGGGCGCACCGGCCCGGAGGGTTCCACGCCTGGGGCGTCACCGCCCAGCTCTACGCCGCCCGCTCGCATACCAGTTGGGGCATCGGCGACCTCGGCGACCTCGGCCGGCTCGCGCACTGGGCCACCGAGCGGGGCGCATCCACCATCGGCCTCAACCCGCTGCACGCCAACGCGCCCGGCGGACCACCGGCGAACAGCCCCTACTCGCCCAGCAGCCGCCGCTTCCTCGACCCGATCTACCTCGACGCCGGGGCCCTGCTCCACGGCAGCGGCGTCGCCCGTGCTGCCGTCCATGCCGCGGCCGAGGCCGGGGCCGCACTGAACGCGGGCGACCGCATCGACCGGGACGCGGTGTGGACGCTGAAGCTGTCGGCGCTCGAGCAGCTCTGGGCGCTGCGGCCGGTGACGTTCGCCCCCGCAGCCAGCGCCACGCCCGCTGGAGCGGAGCACGATGCCGCCGAGCTCCTCGCCGCGGCCGACGCCGGCCGTGCGGTCCCGGTGGGTGCTGAGCTGTGGCTCTGGGGCGCCTACTGCGCCATCGCCGAGCGGCACGGTCCCAGCTGGGTCGGCTGGCCCGAGGAGCTGCGCCGACCGGACGGCGCGGGCGTCGCCCGCTTCGCCCGGGAGCACACCGACCGAGTGGCGTTCTGGACGTGGCTGCAACTGCTCACCGAGGCCCAGCTCGCGGCCACCGGCGCCCGGGACTGGCTCATCACCGACCTCGCCGTGGGGTTCGCCTCCGACGGCTTCGATGCCTGGCAGTGGCAGGACCACCTCGCCCTCGGCACCCGCATCGGTGCGCCCCCGGACCTGCTCGGACCCGACGGCCAGGACTGGGGCCTTCCCCCGTTCATCCCGTGGAAGGCGCGCTCGCTCGCCTACCAGCCCATCGCCGAGACGCTGCGGGCGAACCTGCGCCATGGCGCCGGCATCCGCATCGACCACGTGATGGGGCTCCTGCGCCTGTTCTGGATCCCGCCGGGCGTCGACCCGTCTGACGGCGCGTACGTCACCTGGCCCGGCACCGAGCTGCTCGACGTGGTGGCGCTCGAGAGCGCACGGGCCGGTGCGCTGGTGGTGGGCGAGGACCTGGGCACGGTCGACGACGGCATCCGGCGCTCGCTGGGCAGCCGGGGGATCCTCTCGACGCGCTTGCTCTGGTTCGAGGACGACCCCACGACCCAGTGGCCGGAGCAGGCGATGGGCGCGGTCACGACCCACGACCTCCCCACCATCGCCGGCGTGTGGTCCGGCGCGGACCTAGCCGACCAGCGGGCCGCCGGGGTCACGGTGCCCGCCGACGGCGACGAGCTGTTCCGCCACCGCCTCCGCGTCGCCGCGTCGTGCGACGACGGCGCCGACGTGGACGACGTGGCCGTCGCCGCCCATGCCGCCCTCGCCGCGGCGCCGTCGATGCTCGTGACCGCCGCCCTCGACGATCTGGTGGGAGCCGAGCACCGCCCCAACGTCCCCGGCACCATCGACGAGCACCCCAACTGGCGCATCCCCCTCCCCGTCCCACTCGACGACCTGGCGGCCACGCCCCTCGCCGACCGCATCGTCGCCGCCATCAGCACCGGCCGCGGCCACCAGGGGTAGGTCCCCCTGCCGTGCCGCTCCGGCGGCCGCTGCGAGGTGCCGTAGTGCCCGGGGCGGGAATCGAACCCGCACGCCCGTGAGGGCAGAGGATTTTGAGTCCCCCGCGTCTGCCAATTCCGCCACCCGGGCAAGGTGGTGCTGCGAGCGCCGAGTGTAGGCGTCGCTCCTCCGTAGACCCGCAGCCGATCGGCGCGGCGTCCGCCGGCCGGTCAGCCTTCGGCGAGGGCCTTCAGCAGCTTCTTCGGCGTGTCCTTCGGGCTGATCTTCGGCCACGAGTGGCTGACCTTGCCCTTCTCGTCGATGAGGAACGCCGAGCGGATGATGCCCATGTACTTGCGGCCGTAGTTGACCTTCTCGCCCCAGACGCCGTACTTCTCGGCCGTGACGTGATCGGGGTCGGACAAGAGGGTGAAGCCGAGGCCGTACTTCTCGTCGAACTTCTTCAGCTTCTCAGGCTCATCGGGGCTGATGCCGACGACGGCCGTGTCGCCGATGTCGTCTTTGATGTCGCGCAGCTCGCACGACTGCGTGGTGCAGCCAGGCGTATCGGCCTTCGGGTAGAAGTACACGAGCACCTTGCGCCCCTTGAACGACGACAGCCGGAGCTTGGCCCCGTTCTGGTCGTTGAGGTTGAAGGCGGGAGCGCGGTCACCAGCAGCAGGAGCATCAGCCATGTGCTCACCGTACCGGCTCAGGGGCGGAGGCCGAGCGGGCTGTCGTTGATCATGTGGGTGCTCGCCGTCTCGAAGTAGTCGATCATCCGCTGCTCGATCGCCGGCGGCAGCCCACCGCCCTTCACGGCATCGACCATGTGGCCGAGCCAGGCGTCGCGCTCGGCCTGGCCGATCACGAACGGCGCGTGGCGCATCCGCAGGCGCGGGTGGCCGCGGTGATCGGAGTACATCGCGGTGCCGCCGCCCCAGTACTGGGCGAGGAAGCCCGCGGTGTGCTCGATGGGACCGCTGAGGTCCTCGGGGTACATCGGCCGCAGGATCGGGTCGTCGGCCACCCCGGCGTAGAACCGCTCCACCAGGGCGACGAACCACGACAGCCCGCCCACCGCCTCGAACACGTTCACGTCCGGCCCGTCGACCGGCATGGTCACCACGTCGGCCGCCGCGCTGCGGGACCGGGCGGCGACCCGTCGAGCAGAGGACCATCGCCACGGCGAGGAGCACGACGGCGCACCCCGCCACGACGGCTGCCGCGCCCCTGCCGATGCTGCCGGAGCCCAGCCGAGCGGGTGCCGGCCTGCATCCGCTCGATCATCGGGCCAGCCTCCCGGGGCCGCCGCCGGGCCCGAAGAACCCGCCATCGGGACGGGCGTGGGCGTGGAAGTGGTTCGGGATGTTGCGCATGCTGCCGTCGATCCAGTGGGCGCCCAGGTTGGCCTGGGCCACCCGCACGAGCTGCGCCATCATGTGGCCGCGCTCGTGCTCCGGCGGCTCGGTGCCGTGTCCCCGCCACACGACCATGGGCGTGGCGCAGATCTCGCAGTCGGCGATCCAGCACACGTCGTCCTCGTGGTGCCACGGCGTGATCCGCGCCGCCTCGCACAGCGGGCACCCGTCGTCGAACGCACGATCCTCCGTCACCGCGCCCATCGTACGGGCGGCACGCGGGTGCACGAGGACGACACCGCTACGGTCGACGCCATGTCCGACGAATCCGGTCCTGCCGGCCAGGCGTACGTGGTGGCTCCGGACTCGGGGTCGGGCCCCGGGATCTTGGTGCTGCACGCGTGGTGGGGGCTCACCCCGTTCTTCCACTCGGTGTGCGACAAGCTGGCCGACGCCGGGTTCGTGGCGCTTGCCCCGGACCTCCACGGCGACGGGCGGACGGCCGACACGCCCGACGAGGCCGAGGCGCTGCTCGCGTCGACCGACCCGAACCGCACGGCCAGCCTGGTGGTGTCGTCGATGTCGGCCCTCCGCTCGATGCCGGCCACGCCCGACGGCCCCATCGGCATCCTCGGCTACTCGATGGGCGCGTCGTGGGCGTTCTGGGCCGCCACCCGCTTCCCCGACGACATCGCCGCCGTCACCGCGTACTACGGCAGCCAGGACATCGACTTCTCGCCCGCCAAGGCCGCGTTCCAGGGGCACTTCGCCGAGATCGACGAGTTCGAATCCGAAGACGACGTCAACTACCTCGAAGCCCAGCTGAAGCTCTGCGGCCACGAGGTCGAGTTCCACCGCTACCCCGGCACCGGCCACTGGTTCGCCGAGGCCGACCGCGCCGCCGCCCACGTGCCCGACGCCGACGAGCGGGCCTGGGCGCGCACGGTCGAGTTCCTCCACCGTCGCCTCGACAGCCGACGCTGACCCGGGGGCCGGGCGGGCGGCCGTTACGGTGGCCGACCATGACGTTCGCACGACCGAGCTCCCGCGCTGTGGCCGCCACGCTGATGGCCGCTGCCATCGGCCTCCTCGCCCCGGCCTGCTCCTCCGGTGGCAGCGACGCCGCCAAGGGCACCACGACCACCGCGGCACCCACCACGACGGAAGCGCCGACCACCACCACGGCCCCCGCCACCACGACACCCGCCGCACCGGTGGGCCTGCCCGACCAAGAAGCGGTGGCCCAGAAGCTCTACGACGCCTGGAAGGCGAACGACAAGGTCACGGCGGCCACCGTCGCCGACCCGGTCGCCATCGACAACATCTGGCGCGCCGCACCGGGCGACTACTCGCTCTACAACAGCTGCTCCACCGGCGAGTTCGACACCTCGGGCTGCCTCTTCCGCGGCAACCCCGGCACCATCCAGATCGACCTCGAAAAGCGCGGCGACAACTGGGTCGTCGCCGGCGCCTTCTACAGCGAACCCTGACCCTCCGGTCCGAACCTCCAACGAACTTCGTAGGCGAGCACGACGACATCGTCGCCCTGGCCTACGAAGTTCAGGCGAGGACCCGGAGACCCGGCGAACTTCGTAGGGGAGCGCAACCAAACGGTCGCCCTGACCTACGAAGTTCGGACGGGATGGGGGGTGCTCAGGACTCGTCGAGGGCCTTCCTGAGGCTGGCGATGAAGGCGTGGAGCTGCTCGGGGCTCTCGCCGGCCAGGATGCGGCGGACGACGGCGGTGCCGACGATGGCGCCGTCGGAAGAGGCCGACACCTCGACGGCCTGCTCGGGCGTGCTGACGCCGAAGCCCATCAGGACCGGCTTGTCGGTGAGGGACTTCACCCGGCGGGCGAGGACGGCACCCTCCTCGCCGAGCGACTTCCGCTCGCCGGTGATGCCCATGAGGTTGACGCCGTAGATGTAGCCCCGGCTCTGCTCGCAGACGCGGGCGAGGCGGTCGTCGGGGGTGATCGGCCCGACCATCAGCACCGTCTCGATGCCGGCGCCTTCGGCCGCGGCTCGCCACGGGCCCTGCTCCTCCATCGGCACGTCGGGCAGCACGACGCCGGACACCCCGGCATCGGCCAGCTCGCCGGCCATGCGCTCGTCGCCCATGTGGAACACGAGGTTGTAGTAGGTCATCGTCACCAGCGGGACGCCGGCATCGACGCCGCGCAGGTCGGCGAGGACCGAGCCGGGCGTGGTGCCCTGCTGGAGCGCCCGCTCCGATGCCTGCTGGATGACCGGGCCGTCCATGGCCGGATCGGAGAACGGGATGCCGACCTCGATGACATCGGCGCCGGCGTCGGCCATGGCGCGGAGGTGCTCGGTCCAGGGCCCGAGGCCGCCCGTGAGGTACGGGACGAGGAGCTTGCGGCCGCCGTCGCGCCGGGCGCGCAGCGACGTCTCCATCGGGCCGGGGGCCGGGGCAGCGGGAAGCGGGGCGGCAGGGCTCACGACACGTCCTCCCCGAGGATGTCCATCATCTGGGCGACGTCCTTGTCTCCCCGGCCCGACAAGTTGAGCAGGACGGTCTGCCCCTGCAGGCTCGGGGCCTCGCGGAGGATCCAGGCCAGCCCGTGGGCTGGTTCGAGCGCCGGGATGATGCCCTCGGTGCGGGTGAGGGCCTGGAACGCCTCGATGACCTCGGCGTCGGTGACCGGGTGGTACTGCGCCCGGCCGATGTCGGACAGGTGGGCGTGCTCGGGGCCGACGCCCGGGTAGTCGAGACCGGCGGAGATGGACTCGGCCTCGGAGACCTGCCCCCACTCGTCTTGCATGAGGTACGAGTGCATCCCGTGGACCACGCCGGGGATGCCGGCACCGATCGCAGCACCGCCCGCAGGCTCGACGCCCACGAGAGCCGCCGAGGTGTCGGCGAAGCCCGAGAAGATGCCGGCGGCGTTCGACCCGCCGCCCACGCAGGCGACCACGACGTCGGGGTCGGCGCCGTCGAGCAGGTCCCGGCACTGCCTGCGGGCCTCGTCGCCGATCACCCGGTGCAGCTCGCGCACGAGCCACGGGTACGGGTGCGGCCCCATGACCGACCCGAGGCAGTAGTGCGAGGTCTCGACGGTGGCGACCCAGTCGCGCATGGCCTCGTTCACGGCGTCCTTCAGGGTGCGGCTTCCCGACAGCGCCGGCTTCACCTCGGCACCGAGGAGGCGCATGCGGAAGACGTTGAGCTTCTGGCGCTCCATGTCGACCTCACCCATGTACACGGTGCACTCGAAGCCCATGAGCGCCGCCGCCGTGGCGGTGGCGACGCCGTGCTGGCCGGCGCCGGTCTCGGCCACCAGGCGCCTCTTGCCCATGCGCTTGGTGAGCAGGGCCTGGCCGAGCACGTTGTTGATCTTGTGCGAGCCGGTGTGGTTCAGGTCCTCGCGCTTGAGGAGGACGCGCACGCCGAGCTCCTCGGAGAGCCGGTGGCACTCGGTCAGGGGCGAGGGCCGACCGGCGTAGCTGCGGAGCAGCTCGTCGAGCTCGGCCCGGAAGGCGGGGTCGGCCCAGGCGTCGCGGAACGCGGTGTCGAGCTCGATGCACGCGGGCATGAGCGTCTCGGGGATGAACCGGCCGCCGAAGCGGCCGAAGCGGCCGGTGGCGTCGGGCTCGCCCATGAAGGACGAGTCGGGCGTGGTGGAAGTCATGGGGTCCTCACGTTACGGAGCAGGGATGGCGGACGGACAACGGCGGGCGCGCCGGAGGCGCCCGATCCGGTGTTCAGCAGCGGCGCCATCGCCCGTCGACGCGTGCCGCCGTCACGGCGAACCGTCCTGCATCCAGTCGAACGGGGCACCCGTGCCCGGATCGGGACCGAACTCGTCCTCGACGTCGGGCGCCGCCCTGCGGGCGTTCTCGATGAACAGCCGGACCTTGCGGGCGTCCTTTTGGCCTGGTTCGCCCCGCTCCGCCTCGACACCGGTGGCGACGTCGACGCCCCAGGGCCGCACCCGGCGGATGGCATCGGCCACGTTGCCGGGGTCGAGCCCGCCGGCGAGGACCACCTTCACGTTGTCGGGCCGCCCCTCGGCCAGGGTCCAGTCGAACACCTCGCCCGTACCGCCGCCGGGCGAGTCGATCATCACGGCGTCGGCGCCGAAGCCGGCCGCCTGCTCGAGCGCCGGATCGCCGGCCGAGAACGCCTTGATCACGTAGGGCACCCGCTCGCGGACCCAGCGGGTGGTCTCGGCGCTCTCGCGGCCGTGCAGCTGGGCGGCTCGGAGCCCGGCGCTGTTCACGATCTCCACCACTCGCGACGACGCTTCGTCGCGGAAGATCCCGACGGTGAGGATCTCCGGAGGCAGGCGCCGGGCGATGTCGCGGGCGACGGCGGGCGCGATCTGGCGTCGTGAGCCCGAGACGAAGTTGAACCCGAGCGCGTCGGCCCCCATGGCCACCGCCAGGAGGGCGTCGTCCTCCCGGGTGATCCCGCAGATCTTCACGAACACCACGGAGAATCTACGAGGTGGTCGCCCGGCTCTCCGTGATGGGTTTCCGAGGCTGCCGGTCCTTCTCCAGCTCCTGGTAGCCCCAGTGGAGGAACCGGAACGAGATCTGGACCCACAAGAAGACCATGCCGCCCACCTGCAAGATGGCCGCGGCGGTCTGCTGGTCGTTGACGGCGTCGAAGCCGGCGATGGCACGCGGCGCCAGGTCGTAGGTGCGGTAGATGGCCTCGTCGGCCCAGGTCATGAAGAAGCCCGGGAGCAGCGGCACGATCGACTGGAGGATCAGGTAGCCGAGGGCGAAGGCGCCGTCGAGGCGGCGGACGCCGGGGTGCGGGCACTGGACCGGCATCCACAGCACGAAGCCGGCCACGATCCACGCCAGGTCCATGGCGAAGGCGCCGTAGGGCGTGGCGACCAGCGGGTCGAGGACCGCGGGCGCGTTCACGGCGAGCAGCGTGACGGCAGCGACCGGCACGGCGATCAGCGGCCGGGCCGCCCACCGCAGGACCGTGAGCCGACGACCCCAGCCCACCAGGTGCACGGCGAGGCCAGCCGGGCAGGCGTAGAGGAGCAGCGGGGCGACGGCGAACACCATCAGCACCTGGCGCACCATCTGGGCGGTGGCCAGGTAGCCGGCGCCCAGCGTGGCGAGCGGCCAGTCGAGGCAGGCCCAGAGGCCGATGGCGCCGAAGACGAACGACACCACCCGCGAGGTGCCCGACCCGGGGTACGGGCCGCTCCCCTCGCTCAGCTCGGCAGCCTCACGGGCGTCGAGCTTCGGCTCCTGGTGGCGGCCCCGCCCGTGCCACCACGCGGCGACGGCGAGGACGCCGATGAGCATCACCCAGGCGCCGAGGTACGGCTTGGGCGTCCACGTCCAGTTCCGGGCGGTCGCCGAGCACCACCAGCTCACGATCGGCCGTCTCTCACTGGAACTGGCCCTTCGCCAGACGGGGCAGGTCCTGCACCCAGGTCTGGGGGCGGACCTTGTCGCCGTTGTAGTACCGGTGCGCCAGGTCGTCGGTCGGGCTGTAGGCGAACACCTTCGACATATGGCCCACGGCGTACTCCCCGTTGGCGTCAGGCGGTTCGAGCGTGATGGGCGGGTTGAAGACCTGCTTGTTGGCGTCGGCGATCTGGTGGTCCGTGCCGGTGAGCCCGAGGAAGGCCGGGTTGATGCGGCCGAGGTAGGTCTTCAGCTGCTCGGGCGTGTCCCGGGCGGTGTCGACGCCAACGAACAGGACCATCGGATCGGACCCCGGGCCGGTCCCGATCTTGTCGAGGGCGCGTGCGAGGGAGCTGAGCGTGACGGGGCAGACGTCGGGGCAGTTCGTGTACCCGAAGAACAGCAACGCGAGCTTGCCCTTCGTCTTCTCGACGAACGGGAACGGCTCGCCGTTCATGTCGGTGAGCGTGATGTCCGGCTTGGCGAGGCCCTGCTCGTCGACCTCGCCGCCCCAGGGCTTCTTCTCCCCGGTGTCCACCGAGGGGTCGTGCGTGCTGGCCTGGCTGAGGCTGCAGCCGGCCAGGCCGGCGACGGCGAGGCCCGAGGCGGTGACGGTGGCGCCGAGGAACCGGCGACGGCTCCAGGCGGTGGGATCAGTGGTCATGGCTTCCTTCGGTGTCGTCGCCGGCGGACCCGGGCTCGACGACCCGGGCAGTCGCCTCCACGGTGCCGGCGTGCTCGAACGTGAGCGTCAGGGCGACCTCGTCTCCCACCTGGAGGTCCTCGGTGATCCCGGTGAGCATCACGTGCAGCCCTCCGGGGGCGAACGTGACCTCGGAGTCGGCCGGGACCGGCAGGTCCTTCTGCTCGGTCATGGTGGAGCGGCCGGCGTCGTCGGTCTCCGTGCGGTGGATCGTGGTCGTCTTGGCGACCGGGCTGCTGACCGAGACGAGCGTGTCGTCGGTGTCCGTGCCGTTCTCGACGACCATGCGCACCGCGGCCGTCGTCGGGTTGGCGGGCCAGTCGATGGTGGCGTCCTCGACGCGCAGGGTGCCGGGATCGCTGCTCTGGGCCGATGCGCTCCCGCCGTCGCCCGAGCCGCACGCGGCGGCACCGACCAGGAGGAAGGCGCCCAGCGCGGCAGCGGCGAGCAGGGTACGAGCGGTGGGGATCATCGGCAGGGGCTCCGGGGTCAAGCTTGGCCCGCGACCGGGTCCGTTTGGTAGTCGGCGCTCGCAGCCAGGGAGTTCCCCGGCCCCGTCGATCGGTCCGGCGGGCTCAGGTGCGGCCGATGCCCCGGAGGGCGGCCACCGCAGCGCCGTGGTCCCCCGCGGTCACCAGCGACTCGCCCACGAGGACGGCGTGGTACCCGGCCTCGATCAGCTGGGTGGCATCGGGCACGCCGCGCACACCGGATTCGGCGACGCGGACGACGCCGTCGGGCATCTGCGGTGCCATGCGGACCGCGCGCTCCGTGTCGACCTCGAAGGTGACCAGGTCCCGCTGGTTCACGCCGACCAGCGAGGCCCCCACGGCCAGCGCCCGCTCCAGCTCGGGTTCGTCGTGGACCTCGACCAGGACGTCGAGGCCGACCTCGGTGGCGAGGGCGTGGAAGTCCGCCAGCTCGGCGTCGTCGAGGGCGGCGACGATGAGCAGGGCGGCATCGGCCCCCATGATCCGGGCGTCGCACACGTCGGCCGCCACCACCGTGAAGTCCTTGCGGAGAACGGGGATGCCGACGGCGGAACGAGCGACCCGCAGGTCGTCGGCCGAGCCCTGGAACCAGTCCTCGTCGGTCAGCACGGACAGGCACGTCGCATCACCGGACTCGTAGGCCTGGGCGACGGCGGCCGGGTCCAAGCCGACGTTCAAGTCGCCCTTCGACGGCGAGGCCCGCTTCACCTCGGCGATCACCGCCAGGCCCTCGGCCGCCGCCAGCGCCGCCGCGAACCCCCGCGCCGGCGGCTGGGCCAGCGCATCGTCGCGGAGCGCCTCGAGCGAGCGCCGGTCGTCGGCCGCCTGGGCGCGGTGGGCGTGGATGATGCGATCGAGGTAGGTGGCCACCGCTCGAAGGTACCGCCCGGTCAGCGGCGGCGACCTCTCGACATCTCGTACATCGGCAACATGACGAACAGGCCGCCGGCGAGGATGACGCACACGAAGGCCAGCGCCACCAGCTCGTTCAGCTGGACCGCCAGACCGACGAAGGCGCACACCACCGCCAGGGCGAACAAGCTGACGGGCAGCAGCGTCACGGCCCTGCGTCGTGGCGAGCGGGGGGCGTCGGGCGCCAGCTCGTCGTGCTCGTCGGCCCAGGCGTCGAAGTCCGTCATCCAGCCGGTGTCGTCGGCCCGGGGCGTCCACCCCTTGCCGGCGGGGATGTCCGGCCGCTGCTGCTCACGCGCCGCCCGGCGGGCGACGCCGGGGTCGTCGCCGATGGCGAGCGTGCGGTCGTAGGCGGCTCGGGTCGTGGCGTCGCCCAGCACCTCCCACGCCTGGTTGAGCTCCTGCATGCGACGGGCGTTGCCGGCGCGGGTGGCGTCGTCGGCGTCGGCGTGGAAGTCAGGGTGGTACCGGCGCGCGGCGGCGAGGTACGCCCGTCGGATCTCGCCGGCATCGCTCCCCGGCTCGGCCCCCAGCACCTCGTAGTGGTTCACCGACCGTCGATCGTACGGGTCCGCCGCCGATCGACCGGGGTTTCGAGGGTGCGGCTGCGCTCACGGGCTCTGCTCGCGTCGCGCCCAGAAGGGGCGGAGGGCCGGTGTCAGGGGATGGGCAGGGGGATGAGGGTGGCCGGCACCCCGGCCACCTCGGCCTTCGTGCCGTCGGCGGCGACCTCGATGCTGCGGGGGACGAACGCCAGCGCCACCGACGCGCCCCGGGCACGATCGATCGCGCTGCTCGTGACGTCGCCGGCCGCGGCGCCCTCGACGGTGATGACGGTGCCGGCCTCGGGCGGCGGCCCGTCGACGACGACGCCCACCAGGTGGCGGGGAACGTTGCCGCCCCGGCTGTCGATGCGGGCGACGAGCTCCTGCCCCGTGTAGCAGCCCTTGGTGAAGCTGACCGAGGCATCGATCACCCACTGGCCGACGGTGGCGGGGATGGTGTCGTCGTCGAGCTCGCTCCCCCACACCGGGACACCGGCGCTGATCCGCTGGACCTCCAGCTCGTCGGCGGACACCTCCACCGCGTCGGCCGGGACCGTCGGCGGCAGATCGGGTCCATCGACGCCGATCAGGTCGCTCCCCGTCAGGCCGAGGCCGGTGGCCGGCAGACCGCCTTCGACCGTGGCGCCTCGGACCACCAACGTCGGCACGTCCTGCCGCACGGCGATCTCGGCCTTCGTCCGCAGGAGGAACCGGCTGAGACGGGTCTGCCAGCGGGAGCCGGCCCCGGCGTCGACGTCGATCGCGAACGCGTCCTCGCCGGTGCGGTGCACCCGGCCCCAGCCGTCGACCTTGCCCTGGGGTGCCAGCACGAAGGTCGGCGCCGACTCGCCGACCGACAAGCCGAGCACGTCCTGGCTCAGCTGCCCCTGCAGGTAGGCGGCGGCGTCGGGCCCGGCCACCTCCACCACGTCACGAACGGTCCAGGCGTAGGTCACGGTCATGCCGCCAGTCTGCCGGGCAACCGCATCGCCTCCCCCCTCCCCCGACCGGAACTTGGTGTGCGAACCGACGCTCTGCCTCGTTTCCCACACCAACTTCCGTCTTCAGGCGGGCGGGGACGGGGGGGGTAGACGGAGGCGGGGTCAGGTGGGGCGGGCGGCGGTGCGGTCTGCGGTCATGCGGCGGGCGGCGGGGACGGCCGAGAGCAGGGCCCGGGCCTTGTTGCGGGTCTCCAGCTCCTCGTGGGCGGGCACCGAGTCGACCACGACGCCCGCGCCGGCTTGGACGCACGCCCGGCCGTCGGGCAGGCAGACCATCGTGCGGATGGCGATGGCCGTGTCGATCGACCCGGAGAAGTCCAGGTAGCCGACGACGCCGGCGTAGGGGCCGCGCTTGGTGGCCTCGAACTCGTCGATGATCTCCATGGCCCGCACCTTCGGCGCACCCGAGACGGTGCCCGCGGGCAGCGTGGCCTTGAGCACGTCGATGGGGCCCAGCCCGTCTCGGAGCTGGCCCACCACCTGCGACGTGAGGTGCATCACGTGGCTGTAGCGCTCGAGGGTCATCATCTCGGTGACCTTCTCGGTGCCGAAGGCGGCGACGCGGCCGACGTCGTTGCGGGCGAGGTCGACCAGCATCACGTGCTCGGCCACCTCCTTGGGGTGCTCCCGCAGCTCCGCACCGAGACGGCGGTCCTCCTCGTCGGTCTTGCCGCGGTAGCGGGTGCCGGCGATGGGGCGCGAGACGACCTCGCCGTCGCGCAGGAGCACCATCGGCTCGGGCGACGAGCCGACCAGCGTCACCTCGGGCAGGCGGACCAGGTACATGTACGGGCTCGGGTTGATCTGGCGCAGCACCCGGTAGACGTCGAACGGGTCGGCATCGAGCTGGAAGTCGAAGCGCTGGGACAGGACCACCTGGAAGATGTCGCCGGCGCGGATGTACTCCTTCGCGGCATCGACCGCCTGCTCGAAGGCCTGGGCCCCGACGTTCGAGACCACCTCGGGGAGCTCGTCGCTGCTGGCAGGCGGGGCCACGAACGGCTCGTCGAGCGGGGCGGCGCCATCGGCCGCCAGCTGCTCGAGCCGCTCGACGGCTTCGTCGTAGATGCGGTCGAGGCCGGCATCGTCGACGTCACCGCCCAGCACGTACGCGTTCGAGATGAGCACCACCCGCGACCGGAAGTGGTCGTAGGCGGCGATCTCCCCGGCGATCGACAGGATCGCCTCGGGCAGCTCCTGGTCGTCGGCAGGCGTGTCCGCCAGGCGCTCGACCTCGCGCACCACGTCGTAGCCGAGGTAGCCGACGAGGCCGCCGTGCAGCGGAGGCAGGTCGGCGTCGACCGGCGAGCGGTAGGTGGCGAGCAGGCTCTCGACCGCGGCGAGGATGCCCTGGTCGAGCACGATGCCGCCGGGCAGGGTGCCACCCCGGACCTCGACCTCGCCCGTGCCCCGGCTGACGAGCGTGGCGGCGGGACGGCGGCCGACGAAGGACCAGCGACCCCAGCGCTCGCCGTGCTCGACCGACTCGAACAAGAAGCCGGGTTCGCCGTCGCGGGTGAGGCGGGCGAAGGCGGCCACCGGCGTGGTCATGTCGGCCAGCAGCTCGCGCCACACCGGGATCACCGAGTACTCCGACGCCAGGCGCTTGAACTCCTCCCGCGACGGGTTGACGGTCACGGGGTCAGCCGCCGAAGGCGCGGTAGAAGCAGGTCTTCTCGCCGGTGTGGCAGGCGCCCTTGCCCTCCTGCTCGACGACGAACAGCAGCGTGTCGCCGTCGCAGTCGAAGTAGGCCTCGCGCACGAACTGCCGGTCGCCGGACGTGTCGCCCTTGCGCCACTCCTCCTGGCGGGAACGGCTCCAGAACACCGTCCGGCCCTCTTCGAGCGTGCGCCGCAGCGTGGTCTCGTTCATCCACGCCATCATCAAGATCTCGCCCGTGCCGTGCTCCTGCACGATGGCCGGCACCAGGCCGTCGTGGTCGTACTTCACGGTGGCGAGGTCTTCGTCACGGACGGCGATGGGGGTCACAGCAGGCATGGCGCCCAATCGTAGGGTTCCGCCCGTCCGCCTCCCCACACGGAATCCCCCGTGACGCGACGTCCACTAGAGGTAGAGGCCGGTCGATCCCTCTTCGAGGCGCTTGGCGGCGACGGCGTGGATGTCGCGCTCGCGCAGGATCAGGTAGTCGGTGCCGCGGACCTCGACCTCGTAGCGGTCCTCGGGGTTGAACAGGACCTGGTCGCCGACCTCCATCGACCGCACGTTGGGGCCGACCGCGATCACCTCGCCCCACGCCAGGCGCTTGCCCATCTGGGCGGTGGCCGGGATGAGGATGCCGCCGGTGGAACGGCGCTCGCCGTCGGACTCGAGGTCCACCAAGATCCGGTCGTTGAGCATCTTCACCGGGAGCTTGTCGACCCGCGACGAGGCGAAGGTCCGGGCCGAAGGCTCGGCCGGCGGGGCGGCGGCGG
>Ga0182747_1000727_pt1 | contig 28773 bp, 20 predicted proteins | sample eDN3rd30CBELigBY_FD_128526 | JGI IMG/M metagenome (GOLD analysis project Ga0182747, IMG submission 128526) | Enriched backyard soil microbial communities from Emeryville, California, USA - eDNA 3rd pass 30_C BE-Lig BY (version 2) (version 2) | ecosystem: Environmental > Terrestrial > Soil >... | reverse complement strand
GCTGCCGTGCGTGCAGGGCGAGAAGGTCGACTGCTTCGCCCTCACCGAACCGGGCGCCGGCTCTGATGCCAACGCCATCAAGACCCGCGCCGTGCGCCAGGGCGATGACTTTGTCATCAACGGTAGCAAGCACTTCATCAGCCACGCGGGCCACGCCGATTTCGCCATTGTCTTCGCTGTCACCGACACCTACGAGCACAACGGGCGCAAGCGCAATGCGGTCACCGCCTTGCTGGTCGACCGGGGTACGCCGGGCATGACCATCCGCCGTGGTCCCAAGTGCGTGAGCAACCGTGGTTATCACACCTACGAGCTGTTCTTCGACGACTGCCGGGTGCCGGCCAGCAAGGTGCTGGGCGAAGTCGGCAAGGGCTGGGAAGTGGCCAACGCCTGGCTTACCGCCGGCCGGGTGATGGTCGCCGCCAACTGCGTGGGCCAGGCCCAGCGCGCCCTCGACCTGTCGCTGCAATGGGCCGCCGACCGCAAGCAGTTCGGCCAGGCCATCGGCAGCTATCAGGGGGTGTCGTTCAAGCTGGCCGACATGGCCACGCAGATCCGCGCGGCCGAGATGCTCACCCTGCACACCGCCTGGAAGATGGACCAAGGCAACATGACCGACGGTGAGGCCGGCATGGCCAAGCTGTTTGCCAGCGAAGTGCTGGGTAAGGTCGCCGACGAAGCGGTGCAGATCTTCGGTGGCATGGGCCTGATGGATGAAGGGCCGGTTGAGCGCATCTGGCGCAACGCGCGTATCGAGCGCATCTGGGAGGGCACCTCGGAAATCCAGCGGCATATCATCGCCCGCGAACTGCTGCGCCCGCTGCTGCGCTGAGCGCCAGGAGAACACCCATGTCGCAATCGATTCGTGACAACCTCAAGCGCCTGCTGGCGCCCCGGCACCTGGCTTTTATCGGCGGGCGCAGCATGGCGCGGGCGCTCAAGCGATGCGTCGAAGGTGGCTTTGCCGGTGAGCTGTGGCTGGTCAACCCGCAGCATGAAAGCCTCGAAGGCATCCCCTGCGTGGCACGGGTGGCCGACTTGCCCTACGCCCCGGACGCAGTGTTCATCGCCACCAACCGTGAGCTGACCCTGCAGTGTGTTGCCGAGCTGGCTGCTCGCGGGGCCGGCGGCGCCATCTGCTATGCCTCTGGCTTTGCCGAAAGCGGGGAGGAGGGCTACCAGTTGCAGCAACGCCTGCTCGACGTCGCCGGCAACATGGCCTTGCTCGGCCCCAACTGCTATGGCTTGCTCGACTATCTGCACGGTGCCGCCCTGTGGCCGGTGGCGCATGGTGGCCAGCAGGTGGAGAAGGGGGTGGCGATCCTCACGCAAAGTGGCAACTTCGCCTATAACCTGTCCATGAGCGACCGCTCCCTGCCGGTGGCCTACATGGCCTCGGTCGGCAACCAGGCGCAACTGGGTGTGGCCGAGCTGATGGATGTACTGCTCGACGACCCACGGGTAACCGCCATCGGCCTGCACCTGGAGGGCCTGAAGAACGTGCCGGGCTTCGCCCGCGCCGCGTGCAAGGCGCTGCAGCAGGGCACGCCGATCATTGCATTGAAGACGGGCGTTTCGCAGATCGGCGCTGAACTGGCGCTCAGCCACACCAGCTCGTTGTCTGGCTCCGATGCGTTGTACGACAGCCTGTTCCAGCGCCTGGGGGTGATCCGCGTCAGCGGCCCGGTGAGCTTTGTCGAAACGCTCAAGGCCGCAGCTTGCGGACGCTTGCCGGCAGATGGCGAGCTGGTTGCGCTGGCCTGCTCAGGCGGCGATGCCGGGCTGATTGCCGACTATGCCGAACGCAACCAGTTGCAACTGCCGAAGCTCGAGCAAGGGCAGGTGGCGGCACTGGCGGAGGTGTTGCCGCGCTATGCCAACCTGGTCAACCCACTGGACTTCACCACTGCCATCTGGGGCGATGAGGCCGCCCTGCAACGCATGCTCGACAGCACCCTGAGCGGCGCCGCGGGCGCGGCGATGCTGGTGCTGGACTACCCGGCGGCGTTCACTGGCGAGCGCAAGGAATGCGACCTGCTGCTGGGGTTGTACTGCGATGCCGTTGAACGCCACGGCAAGATCGGCTTCGTCACTTCGGCTTTCCCGGAACTGTTGCCTGCCAGTGCGCGTGAGCGCCTGCATGCACGGGGCATCGCTGCCCTGCAGGGCGTGGAAGACGGACTGGCGGCCTGGGGCCGTATCGTCGCTTACCAAAGGAGCCGCCAGCGGTTGCTGGACCAGGGCGAGGCTGCGCGGGTACCGCTGTGCCCCCAGGCCCTCACGGGCGAAAGCCGACTGTTGGACGAATGGCAATCCAAGCAGGCCCTGCGCGCCTTCGGCCTGCCCGTGCCTGCGGGCGTGCTGAGTACACCCGAATGCGCCGTGGCAGACGCCGCCCGCGTGGGTTACCCGCTGGTACTGAAGGCTGTCAGCGCGCAGCTGCCGCACAAGACCGAAGCTGGCGCCGTGGCGTTGAACCTGCGCGATGCCCGCGCCCTGGAAGCTGCACTGGTGCAGATGCGCCAGCGCATCGCTGCCTACGCCCCGCACGTCGCGTTCGACCAGGTGCTGCTCGAGCCCATGGCCGAGCCGCCCTTGGCCGAGCTCATAGTGGGCATCAAGCGTGAACACGACTTTGCCCTGGCCCTGGTGATCGGTGCCGGCGGCGTGCTGGTCGAACTGCTCAAGGACAGTGTCAGCCTGTTGCTGCCCACTACCGACAGCGCCATCCGGGCGGCGCTGCTTAGCCTGCGCAGTGCCGGCCTGCTGCAAGGCTTCCGTGGCCGTCCGGCCGCCAACCTTGATGCCTTGGTCTCGGCCATCCGCGCAGTCGCCGATTACGCCTGCGAAAACGCCGGGCAGTTGCTGGAGCTGGATGTGAACCCATTGATGGTCGGTGCCAATGGCACCACCGCGGTCGACGCGCTGATCCGCCTCGGCCAGGCGCAAGGAGAACGACATGAATGACCTTACCCTGACTGCCGGCCAGGCGCTGGTGCGGTTGTTGGCCAACTACGGCGTGGAGACCGTGTTCGGCATCCCCGGGGTACACACTCTTGAGCTGTACCGTGGCCTGCCGGGCAGCGGCATTCGCCATGTGTTGACCCGCCACGAGCAGGGCGCCGGTTTCATGGCCGATGGCTATGCGCGGGTCAGTGGCAAGCCGGGGGTGTGCTTCGTCATTACCGGCCCCGGCGTGACCAACGTCGCCACCCCCATCGGCCAAGCCTATGCCGACTCGGTGCCGATGCTGGTGATTTCCAGCGTCAACCACACCGCCAGCCTGGGCAAGGGCTGGGGCTGCCTGCATGAAACCCAGGACCAGCGCGCGATGACTGCGCCCATCACTGCGTTTTCTGCGGTGGCCCTGCGGGGCGACGACTTGCCCGAGCTGATCGCGCGTGCCTGGGCAGTGTTCGATAGCGAACGACCGCGCCCGGTGCATATTTCGGTGCCCCTGGACGTGCTGGCGGCATCGGTCAGCCGGGACTGGAGCGATGAGGTGGTACGCCGGCCGGGGCGTGGCCAGCCGTGCCGCGAAACCCTCGAACAGGCTGCCCTGAAGCTCGCCGCCGCCAAGCGGCCAATGATCATTGCCGGTGGGGGCGCGTTGCACGCGGCTGAACAGTTGCAGCAACTCAGTGCACGGCTGGCGGCGCCTCTGTTCACCAGCGTGGCCGGCAAGGGCTTGCTGCCGCCAGACGCGCCACTCAATGCCGGCGCCAGCCTGTGCGTCGAACCCGGCTGGCAGTTGATCAGCCAGGCTGATGTGGTGCTTGCCGTAGGCACCGAAATGGCCGACACCGACTTCTGGCGCGAGCGCCTGCCGATCCGCGGCGAGCTGCTGCGCGTCGACATCGACCCGCGCAAGTTCAACGATTTCTACCCCTGTGCCATTGCCCTGCAGGGCGATGCCCGGCAAACCGTGGACGGTTTGCTCGAACACCTGCCCGCACTTCAGCGTGACCCGGCTCAGTCCAGTGAGGCGGTGGCCAACCTGCGCCAGGCCATCCGCAGTGGGCATGCCCCGTTGCAGGCCACGCACCAGGCCATTCTGGACCGTATCGCCGCCGTACTGCCCGACGATGCCTTCATCAGTAGCGACATGACCCAGCTGGCCTATACCGGCAACTACGCCTTCGCCAGCCGGGCACCACGTAGCTGGCTACACCCCACCGGCTACGGCACCCTCGGCTACGGCCTGCCGGCCGGCATTGGTGGCATGTTCGCCAGCGACCACCGCCCCGGCCTGGTACTGGTGGGTGATGGCGGCTTCCTGTACACCGCGCAGGAACTGGCCACTGCCGTCGAGGAGCTGCACCGGCCGCTGGTGGTAATGCTTTGGAACAATGACGCCCTCGGCCAGATCCGCGACGATATGCTCGGCCTGGATATCGAGCCGGTCGGCGTGCTACCGCGCAACCCGGATTTCATCGGCCTGGCCCGCGCCTTCGGTTGCACAACGCACCAGCCACGCGACCTGGACGCGTTGCAGGCCGACCTGGCCAGCGGCTTCGCCACACCCGGCGTGACGTTCATCGAACTCAAACACACCTGCGTCTGTTAAGGCGCGCACAACGACAAGAACACGAGTAACCACCATGCCCTTTCGCCGTACCCTTCTGGCTGCATCCCTGGTACTTCTGATCACCGGCCAGGCCCCCCTGTATGCGGCACCCCCGTTGTCGATGGACAACGGCACCAACGCCCTGACCGTGCAAAACAGCAACGCCTGGGTCGAGGTCAGTGCCAGCGCCCTGCAACACAACATCCGCACCCTGCAGGCTGAATTGGCTGGCAAGTCCAGGCTGTGCGCCGTGCTCAAGGCCGATGCCTATGGCCATGGTATCGGTCTGGTGATGCCGTCGATCATCGCCCAGGGCGTGCCCTGCGTAGCGGTGGCCAGCAACGAGGAGGCCCGGGTGGTCCGCGCCAGCGGCTTCACCGGGCAACTGGTGCGGGTCCGTGCGGCCAGCCTGAGCGAGCTGGAAGATGCCTTGCAGTACGACATGGAAGAGCTGGTGGGCAGCGCTGAGTTCGCCCGCCAGGCTGATGCCATCGCCGCGCGCCATGGCAAGACCCTGCGCATCCATCTGGCCTTCAACTCCAGCGGCATGAGCCGTAACGGGGTGGAGATGGCTACCTGGTCCGGCCGCGGTGAAGCGCTGCAGATCACCGACCAGAAGCACCTCGAACTGGTTGCGCTTATGACCCACTTCGCCGTGGAAGACAAGGACGATGTACGCAGGGGCCTGGCGGCATTCAACGAGCAGACCGACTGGTTGATCAAGCACGCCAGGCTAGACCGCAACAAGCTCACCCTGCACGCTGCCAACTCGTTCGCTACGCTGGAAGTGCCGGAAGCGCGCCTGGACATGGTACGAACGGGGGGCGCGTTGTTCGGCGACACCGTGCCGGGGCGTACCGAGTACAAACGTGCAATGCAGTTCAAATCGCGCGTGGCGGCGGTGCACAGCTATCCGGCCGGCAACACCGTGGGCTATGACCGCACCTTCACCCTGGCCCGTGATTCGCGCCTGGCCAACATTACGGTCGGGTACTCCGACGGCTACCGCCGGGTATTCACCAACAAGGGCCATGTGCTGATCAACGGCCACCGTGTGCCGGTCGTGGGCAAGGTGTCGATGAACACGTTGATGGTCGATGTCACGGACTTCCCTGATGTGAAGGGGGGTAACGAAGTGGTGCTGTTCGGCAAGCAGGCCGGGGGCGAAATCACCCAGGCCGAGATGGAAGAAATCAACGGCGCGTTGCTCGCCGATTTGTACACCGTATGGGGCAGTTCCAACCCGAAGATGCTCGTCGACTGAAATTGCCATTGAAAGGAGATTGCCATGCGCTACGCCAAGCTCACCCAACGCATCGCCGGCGACGGGGCCGCGGCCTGGGACATCCACTACCGCGCCCTGGCGCTGCAGGCCGAGGGTAAGGACATCCTGCTGCTGTCGGTGGGTGACCCGGACTTCGACACGCCCGCGCCTATCGTCGAGGCGGCCATCGACAGCCTGCGCGCTGGCCATACCCATTACGCCGATGTACGCGGCAAGCTGGCGCTGCGCCAGGCCATCGCCAACCGTCACCGGCAACGCAGCGGCCAGGCGGTGAGCGCCGACCAGGTGACGGTGCTGGCGGGTGCCCAGTGCGCGTTGTTCTGCGTGGCCCAGTGCATACTCGATCCAGGCGACGAGGTGATCGTTGCCGAACCGATGTATGTCACTTACGAGGCCGTGTTCGGTGCCTGCGGCGCCAAGGTGGTGCCGGTACCGGTCAAGCCCGAGAATGGCTTTCGCGTGTGCCCGCGTGACGTCGCCGAGTGCATTACCCCGCGCACCCGCGCCCTGGCCCTGAACAGCCCGCACAACCCTTCAGGGGCGAGCCTGCCGCGTGCCACCTGGGAAGCGCTGGCCGAACTGTGCGTTGCCCATGATCTGTGGCTGATCTCTGACGAGGTCTACAGCGAGCTGCTGTATGAAGGCGAGCATGTCAGCCCCGGCAGCCTGCCGGGTATGGCCGAGCGCACCGCAACGCTGAACAGCCTGTCGAAATCGCATGCCATGACCGGCTGGCGCATGGGGTGGGTGGTTGGTTCGACAGCGCTGGCCACGCATCTGGAAAACCTCGCCCTGTGCATGCTCTACGGTTTGCCGGACTTCATCCAGGATGCCGCCATGGTGGCGCTGGAGCACCCGTTGCCCGAACTGGACGCCATGCGCGAAGCCTACCGCCAGCGGCGCGACCTGGTGTGCGAGCAGTTGGCCGGCTGCCCGGGCCTGAAGGCGTTGAAGCCTGATGGTGGCATGTTCGTGATGGTCGACATCCGTGAAACCGGCGTTAGCGCCCAGGCCTTCGCCGACTACCTGTTGGACAGCCAGGGCGTGTCGGTGCTCGCCGGCGAGGCATTCGGCCCTAGCGCTGCCGGGCATATTCGCCTGGGCCTGGTGCTGAGCAACGAGGCGCTGGTCGATGCCTGCCAGCGCATTGCCCGCTGCGCCGGCGAACTGATGCACGGGCAGAATGATGCGTGAGCACACTGTCCAGCGTACGCGCCGCCTGGGTCTGGAGGAAGGCGCGTGCTGCTGAACCACTGCGGCAAGATAACCTGTTTTGTGTGAGGAGAATGCTTGTGAATGTACTGATCGTCCATGCTCACCCCGAGCCGCAATCGTTCACGGCTGCCCTGCGTGATCAGGCGGTGGAAACCTTTCGCGCCCAAGGCCATCAGGTGCAGGTCAGCGACTTGTACGCGATGGGCTGGAACCCGGTGGCCAGTGCCGATGACTTTACCCAGCGCGAGAACCCCGAGTACCTCGTGTATGCGCTGGAGCAGCGTCAGGGCGTCAAGCGCGGTGCCCTTGCCGCAGACATCCAGCAGGAGCTGGACAAACTGTTGTGGGCCGATTTGCTGGTGTTGAACTTCCCGATTTTCTGGTTCTCGGCACCGGCCATGCTCAAGGGCTGGATCGACCGGGTGCTGGTGTCGGGGGTGTGCTATGGCGGCAAGCGCTTCTACGACCAGGGCGGGTTGGCCGGCAAGAGGGCGCTGGTGACCGTGACCCTGGGCGGGCGCGAGCACATGTTTGGCGACGGCGCGATTCACGGGCCGCTGGAAGACATGCTGCGGCCGATTCTACGTGGCACGCTGGCCTATGTCGGGTTCGAGGTGCTGCCGCCGTTCGTGGCGTGGCATGTGCCGTACATCAGTGCTGATGCGCGGCAGGACTTTCTGCAGCAATACCGGCAGCGTCTGGAGCAGCTCTCGGACGACCAACCTCTGGTGTTCCCGCGCCTGGCACAGTTCGATGAAGCGTTGTACCCCCTCAGCTGACACCCCACGCTGCTCTCAAGGCTGGCGGTAAGCCTGCAGAAGGTTGCCCAGCCTTTGGAGCCCTCGCTAAGTCAACGCATTAGCGGTTGTTCCCTGAGAGCAGCACTAAATACGGCTACCCACACATTCGGGGTATGTCACCCTTGGGCGAATCCACCGATAGTGAACTCATCGGCTCGATCCGGAGCACTCACACGATGGAGTTGCCATGCGCAAGGTACTGAAGGTGATGGGCGGTCTGCTGCTGGCGTCTGGCGCCAGCCTGGCCCAGGCGGCAGAGGTGGACAGCGGTAACACGTTACGGTTGTACAACTGGACCGACTACATCGGCGAAACCACCCTGGCCGACTTCGAGAAGGCCACCGGCATCAAGGTCATCTACGACACCTTTGATGGCTACGAAACGGTACAGACCAAACTGCTCACCGGCCGTTCCGGCTACGATCTGGTCATGCTCAATGCCGCGCTGGTACCCCCGCTGATCAGCGCCGGCGTGTTCCAGGCACTGGACAAGCAGCAACTGCCTAGCTGGCAAAACCTCGATCAGCAGGTGGTCAACAACCTGCAGGGCTACGACCCTGGCCTGAAGTACTCGGCGCCCTATACCTGGGGCAGCTCGGGGGTAACCTACAACGTCGACAAGATCACCGCGCGCATGCCCGACGCGCCGATCGGTTCGCTGGCCATGCTGTTCGACCCCAAGATCGTCTCGCGCTTCGCCGACTGCGGCGTCACCCTGATGGACGCGCCCACCGAGGTCATTCCGCTGGCCCTGCAGTACCTGGGCAAGGACCCACGCAGCGCGTCGCCTGCCGACCTCAAGGCGGCCGAGCAACTGCTGCTGGGCATCCGCCCCTACATTCGCAAGTTCGATTCGGTGAATTACCTCACCAGCCTGCCCAACGGCGATGTCTGCCTGGCGCTGACCTGGTCCGGTGACTATGCCACCGCCCAGGCCCGCGCGGTGGAAGCGAAGAAGGACATCAAACTGTCGTTCTTCATCCCCCAGGAAGGTTCGCTGATCTGGTTCGACAACCTGTACATCCCCAAGGATGCGCCGCACGCGGCCAACGCGCACCGCTTCATCGAGTTCTTGTTGCAGCCGCAGACCATGGCCAAGGTCACCAACTACATCCACTACGCCAACAGCAACGCTGCCGCTACCGCGCTGGTGCGTGATGACATTCGCCAGGACCCGGCCATCTACCCCGACGCACCCACCCGCGAACGGCTGTTCGCACAGAAAACCCAGAGCCCGAAGGACATGCGCGCCATCACCCGGGTCTGGAGCACGGTCAAGACCGGTTTCTGAACACCGCCCAACGATTCCCGCCAAGGAGCTGCCCATGGCCACCCCAAGCAAAGCATTCGCCATTGCCCACGACCCGCTGGTGGACGCCGACAAGGCCCACTACATGCACGGCTACCATGTGTTCGACGAGCACCGCGAGCAAGGTGCATTGAACATCGTCGCCGGTGAGGGCGCCTACATTCGCGACACCCATGGCAACCGTTTCCTCGATGCCGTCGGCGGCATGTGGTGCACCAACATTGGCCTGGGCCGTGAGGAAATGGCCGTGGCCATCGCTGACCAGGTGCGCCAGCTGGCCTATTCCAACCCGTTCTCCGACATGGCCAACGACGTCGCCATCGAACTGTGCCAGAAGCTCGCGCAGCTGGCGCCGGGTGACTTGAACCATGTGTTCCTCACCACGGGCGGCTCGACCGCGGTCGATACGGCCTACCGGCTGATCCAGTACTACCAGAACTGCCGCGGCAAGCCGCACAAGAAGCACATCATCGCCCGTTACAACGCCTACCATGGCTCCACCACCCTGACCATGTCGATTGGCAACAAGGCCGCCGACCGGGTGCCGGAGTTCGATTACCACCACGACCTGATCCACCACGTCTCCAACCCCAACCCGTACCGCGCGCCAGACGACATGGACGAGGCGGAGTTCCTCGACTTTCTGGTAGCGGAGTTCGAGGACAAGATCCTTTCGCTGGGTGCCGACAACGTGGCGGCGTTCTTCGCCGAGCCGATCATGGGCTCGGGCGGGGTGATCATTCCGCCCGAGGGCTACTTCCAGCGCATGTGGCAGCTGTGCCAGACCTACGACATCCTGTTCGTCGCCGACGAAGTGGTGACCTCGTTCGGGCGTCTGGGCACCTTCTTCGCCAGCGAGGAACTGTTTGGCGTCACCCCAGACATCATCACCACCGCCAAAGGCCTGACCTCGGCGTACCTGCCGCTGGGCGCGTGTATTTTTTCCGAGCGCATCTGGCAAGTGATTGCCGAGCCGGGCAAGGGCCGTTGCTTCACCCACGGTTTCACCTACAGCGGCCACCCGGTGTGTTGCACGGCGGCGCTGAAGAACATCGAGATCATCGAGCGCGAGCAACTGCTCGATCATGTCAAGGACGTGGGGGGATACCTTGAGCAACGTTTGCAGAGCCTGCGCGAGCTGCCGCTGGTGGGGGATGTGCGCTGCATGAAGCTGATGGCCTGTGTCGAGTTCGTCGCCAACAAGGCCAGCAAGGCACTGTTCGCCGATGAGGTGAACATCGGCGAGCGGATCCACAGCAAGGCGCAGGGAAAAGGCTTGCTGGTGCGTCCGATCATGCACCTGAACGTGATGTCGCCTCCGTTGATCATCACCCATGCACAGGTGGACGAGATCGTCGAGACCCTGCGCCAGTGCATCCTCGAAACCGCGCGTGAACTCACGGCACTTGGCCTGTACCAAGGCCGATGAACCTGGCGCAAAGGGCTGTGCGCGGGCGTGCCTGGCAGGCTAGACTGCCGGGCATGACCCAGGCCTCTCCCGACACCCCGCTTACCCTCACAATGGGCGCGCTGCAGCAGTGGCACGCGGCGTTGCAACGCGCCCTGGCCCATGGCGAAACCCCCGAGGCGCTGGAGTATGTGGCCGCTGCCATCGGCCAGTTGGTGCAGGTGGAGTCGATGATGATCAGCCTTGAGTGCCAGGGGCGGGCACCGCAGTTGCTGTACCAGCAAGGCATCCCCGAACGGCACCGGGCCGCCGTGCTGGAGCGCTATTTCAGTGCCGGCTACCTGCTGGACCCTTTCTGCCTTGCCGTGCAAAGCGGCCTGGCCGAAGGTTTCTACCACCTGCAGGAAATCGCCCCCGACAACTTCTTCGAAAGCGACTACTACAAGGCCTATTACCTGGGTACAGGTTGCAGTGAAGACAGCTACTACATCGTCGACCTCAGCCCAGGCCGCAAGCTGTCGCTGAGCCTGTTCCAAGGCTGCAGCGGCAAGCGCCTGAATGCCGGGCAGGTCGACCTGTTGCGTGCGCTGGAGCCGATGGTGCGCGAACTGCTGGGGCGTTATGCCCGGCACAACCTGGAACCGGGCGCTGCATCAACCGAGCGTGGCAGCCTGCAGGCAGCGTTCGACAGCTTTGGCTGCCAGGTGCTGACCGACCGCGAGCGGGAAGTGGCGCACATGATCTTGCGCGGGCACTCGGTGAAATCTACCGCGCTGGAGCTGGGTATCTCGCCGGAGACCGTGCGCATGCACCGCAAGAACCTGTACATGAAACTTGAGATCAACTCGCAATCGGAGTTGTTTGCACGGTTTATCGACTGGTTACGCGGTGATCAGCTGGAAACACACAGCGCAACGCGGTGATCAATTTCCACTGGCGGACGTAGATGCCCTAGGGGGGCACGCATTCGCCGTGCAACTTCGGTGCTCTTGCTGCCGGGCAGATCGACAATACCCGCCCTGGCCACAGGCAACCGAGGAAAGCTGATGTACCATTTCACTCCTCAGACGCGAAATTCCCACCTGCATGAGCATTTCCCGTCACAAACCTGTGTCACCCGGTTCCCTCGAAGCTTCCGATGAAACAAGGATAGTGCATGCCGCCCCCTACAGACGACAAAGCAGCGATCATCCGATACTGGCACGCGGTTGAGTTGCTGAGCCCGCAGACAGCGCCGGTACCGACCACCAAGGAAAGGGCCAGTCCAAACGACGCAGTAGTGCTTGATCTGTCGAGGGGTGGAACGCTAATCACGCCTTGGTCCCCACAGAGCCCCCTGGCGAAAATGATCATTCCCAAGCAGCGTGCGTGGAGCCACCTGGTCTACGGCCATTGCTTCGACTACCGGCTGATCGTCAGTCTGCTGGAGCAAAAGTTCGGCGCTGACAACGCTTATCGGGAGACGCGCGAAAGCATCACCGGGCTGTACGCCGTTCGCTTCACTGCCCAGGGGATGATGGTTGCTGACAGCTTTGTGCTCTCCAGTGCTGCCTGGTTTGCCGGCCGGGTGCTTGGAGGAAAGGACTGGCTGCGTGGTTTCGACGCTGCTCAGGACGCAGCGGCCGAAATTGCAGGTGAGACACTTGCAGGGGTGGTGACCGCGCAAGCACTTGAGACCCTGACCGACAAAATTCTTTCTCACCTGTCGCTGGACGACTTTTTCGGACCTGACGGACGATGCTACATCTGCGCATCGACCCCATTGCGGCCGAACGCGGAACCGACCGACGACCCCCTCAACAGTTTCATTCTCGACGACCTCGCCAAGGTAGCGGGAGAGGTCGTCAGGGGCAACTTCAGTGCGCCGCTGAACGCCTATCTCGCCCGTCATGAGGGTAGCCAGCGGATCGACCTGAAGGATGATGCCTCCTCCGGGACCCAATGCGCATTGTTGGGGGTTGGCCGCTACCCGGCGGGGTGCTGGCCAACCCCAGGTGATCTAGGACTGGTGCATTCGCAGCAGCTGGCGGTGAACGTGATCCATGACCGCCTGCAGAAGGCTGAAGGGCTGCTCTCCGTCAATGGGCCTCCAGGGACCGGGAAGACAACCCTCTTGCGGGACATCGTGGCCGCGGTGGTGACCGCTCGGGCGGACGCGCTCGCCCGCTTTGCCAGTTCCGCAGACGCGTTCCTCCAGAAAGGCACTGTTGTTGATGCCGACAAGAACAGGGGGTACTGGTCCCTCCATCCGGATCTGCTGGGGCATGAGATCGTCATCGGCTCCTCGAACAATGGTGCGATCGAGAACGTTACCCTTGAGCTTCCCCAGGCTGACAAGGTGGACGCCAGCTGGCTCAAGGAGTATGACCTGTACGCCGATATTGCCGAGTTGGTGTCCGGGCAACCGGCGTGGGGGCTGATTTCCGCCCCACTCGGTAGCAAGAGCAGGCGAAGTGCCTTCGTCGCTGCGTTTTGGAATGGAGTACCCAAGCGCAAGGCCGGTGCTGCTCCCAAGTCCGGGGAGGGGAAGCCCTCGGCCGCTGACGCCGGGCTACGTCATGATGCGGTGAATATTGAGGCCGGAGCTGGGCCTGTCATTGCGGGCGGCGATCTGTTCAAGGGCACCGGCCAGGCAAGACCCGCTGAGGTGTCAGGCAACCCTGCGTCAGCTGGCGGTATCCAAGAGCAGAAAGGGGGGATGGAGGCCTGGCTCAACGAACAGCGCAAGGACTACTCTGCGGTGGAGAAAGCCGCTCTGTGGCAGCAGGCGGTCCAACGGTACCTGAACGCGAAGCGCGAAGCGGATCAGGTCTGCGAGGGCGCTCGGCGAATCGGCTCCCTGTTGAGCCAACGCCACAAGATCTGCGAAGGCATTCCTCGGCTGCAGCAGGCCCTTGCGGATGGGGAAGCTGAGATTAGAGCAGTCGCCCAAGCGGTGAAGGACAACGATCAGCACGGTGTGCAAGCCGCTGAGCAACTTGGGACCGCGCTTAACGAGGTCGCTGAGCTGATGAAGCGGCGCCCAGGCTTCTGGGACAATCTCATCAGCTTCGGGCAGGCAGGCAGGCGCTGGGCCCAGGAAGAGCAGCAAGCGTCAGCCCAGCGGGATCTTGCTCAGAGGCGCTGCAGGCGCATCGACCTTGAAATGGAAACATTGCGCGAGCAAGTCCAGCAGCTGAAAACCGCGCGAGCAGAGACAAAAGCGGCCGCTGAACACGCGCATCAGGCGGCGACGCGGCTCACGGACGAAGCGATCGTCCTGGCAGACCGGTACGGCGCCGAGCACCTGCGAATTTTGATTCAAACCGGTGTCATCGGCCGCGGTGAGGCCATAGAGCTCGCTGAGCCTTGGAAGATACCGGGTTGGCGCCGGGCCAAGGCGAAGGTCTTTCTAGAGGCGATGCGGCTGCACCAGACACTTTTCCAGCTGGAGTCGTCGCGGGTCTTCACGAATCTGACGCTGGCCAATGCCGTTATTGAAGGCCAGCGTTACCAGAACATCCCGCGGGAGGCCATCAGGTCGGTATGGGGCACACTGTTCATGGCGGTACCGGTGGTGAGCAGCACATTTGCATCATTCGGCCGGTGTTTCAGCACCATGGGTACCGGCGATATCGGCTGGCTGCTGGTGGACGAGGCTGGTCAGGCGTCGCCGCAGCAGGCTGTGGGGGCGCTGTGGCGGTCGAGGCGGGTGGTGATGGTCGGCGACCCGCTGCAGTTGGAACCAATCAACCAGGTGCCGAGCTCGGCCTTGGAGCACATGCGAAGAGGGTTCGGGGTGGCAGCGCACTGGATGCCACACCAGCTTTCCGCGCAGCGGCTCGCCGACATGGCCAACCCGATCGGCAAGGAGATCGGGCCTGAGGGCGACAAGGTGTGGGTGGGTCTGCCTCTGGTGGTCCACCGCAGGTGCGACCGCCCCATGTTCGAGGTCGCCAACCGCATCGCCTACTCCGGGGGCATGGTCTACGGTACCTCCCCCAGGGTATCCAACACTCCGGCTACCCTACCGACAGGGTGGGTACGGGCCAGCGGTACTTCCCGAGGCAACTGGGTACCCTCCGAGGGGCAGGCGCTGAACCGCCTGGTAACCCTCCTCACCCTGGAGGGGGTAGACCCGAAGTCCATCGCGGTGGTCACCCCCTTCGGTGACGTGGCTCGGCAGGTAGCCGGGAGTCACCTGGCAAGAGCTGGAGCCACCTGCGGCACGGTCCATACGATGCAAGGAAAAGAGGCCTCATGTGTCGTGCTGGTACTAGGGGGGAACGCCGATCCCCAGCGACCAGGTGCCAGGGACTGGGCCGTCTCCAAGCCCAACCTCCTCAACGTCGCGGTCACCCGCGCAAAGCAGCGCCTGTACGTGATCGGCGATCGCGCGGACTGGGCCAAACGCCGCTACTTCAGCGAGATAATGGACCTGCTGCCCGTGGTCGACGTTGAGGCGGCGCTGGCGGCGATGGAAGGCAGCGTTTCGGTAAATGCCCGTGGTGACGGTGCCCGTTCGGCCGGCGACCTGCAATAGATACTGGTGCGCCCGCACGCGCTCAGGATGGAGCCTAGGCCTTTGCCCGTGTTCGCGGGCGCGCCCGCGCCCACAAGCGGCATGGTGTGTTCATATGGCCTGTTGCTCGATCAACCCCAGGCACCGCTGCACGATCGGGCTTACATCACCCTTGCGTCGGCTGAGGATGATCGGGCTGACGGCGCCGCTATCAAGCAGGCCAACATACTCGATATCGGTACGGTGCTGCTGCTGTACCGATGCCGGCACCAGGGTCACGCCAACGCCAACCGCTACCAGGCCGATGGCGGTCTGCAGTTCGTTGGCCCACTGGCTGACACGAATGCTCATGCCGTGGTGGGCGAACAGCGCCAGCACGTGGTCGGCATAGCTGGGCCGGGGATTGGCCGGGTAGAGGATGAACGCTTCGCCAGCCAACTGGGCCAGACTGAGGGGGCTGCCCGCCAGGGGGTGGCCCTTGGGTAGCACGGCCACCAGTGGGTCCTCGCACAGCACCTGCTGGTGAATCACCGGGTCGTCGATGCGAATGCGCCCGAAGCCAATGTCGATACGCCCGCTTTTCAGCGCCTCCACCTGTTGCAAGGTGGTCATCTCGTTCAGGCCCAGTTCCAGCTCGCTGTCCTGGCGCAGTTCGCGGATCAGTTCCGGCAGCACGGTGTACAGGGTAGAGGGCGCAAAGCCGATGCCCAGCCACTGGCGCTGACCCTGGCCGATGCGGCGGGTGTTGTCGCTGATGTTCTGCAACTGCTGCAGCACGGTGCAGGTCTGCTCGTAGAAGAAGCGGCCGGCTTCGGTCAGCCGCAGCGGACGTTCGCGTACCACCAGCAGGGTGCCGAGCTGGTCCTCCAGTTGGCTGATCTGCCGGCTCAGTGGTGGCTGGGCGATGTGCAGCAGCTCGGCGGCGCGGGTGAAGTTCAAGGTCTCGGCCAAGACTTTGAAGTAACGCAGGTGGCGCAGCTCCATCAGACCTCCAGGGTATGGTGGGAGATTCATTTGATATTGGACGGTCGTCAGGGTCTCGCGCAATCCTTCAACAATCAAGTAAACGCATCACTCGGGCCTGCAACTGAAAGCCCGACCTGACGGGACCTGGCAACAATGACAAGCGCGCTGATTGAACACATAGAGGCAATTATCGTCGACCTGCCGACCATTCGCCCGCACAAGCTGGCGATGCACACCATGAAGCAGCAGACCCTGGTGGTATTGCGCCTGCGCTGCAGCGATGGCGTGGAAGGCATCGGCGAAGCCACCACCATCGGTGGTCTGGCTTATGGCTACGAAAGCCCCGAAGGCATCAAGGCCAATATCGACACGTACCTCGCCCCGGCGCTGATCGGCCTGCCAGCAGACAACATCAATGCCGCCATGCTCAAGCTGGACAAGCTGGCCAAGGGCAATACCTTCGCCAAGTCTGGCATCGAAAGCGCCTTGCTCGACGCCCACGGCAAACGCCTGGGTCTGCCGGTCAGCGAACTGCTGGGGGGCCGCGTGCGTGACAGCCTGGAGGTGGCCTGGACCCTGGCCAGCGGCGACACCGCCCGCGACATCGCCGAAGCACAGCACATGCTGGAAATTCGCCGGCACCGCGTGTTCAAGCTGAAAATCGGCGCCAACCCGGTGGCGCAGGACCTCAAGCATGTGATCGCGATCAAGCGCGAGCTGGGTGACAGCGCCAGCGTGCGGGTCGACGTCAATCAGTACTGGGACGAGTCCCAGGCCATCCGCGCCTGCCAGGTATTGGGCGACAATGGTATCGACCTGATCGAGCAGCCGATTTCGCGCATCAACCGCGGTGGCCAGGTGCGCCTGAACCAGCGCAGCCCGGCACCGATCATGGCCGATGAGTCGATCGAAAGCGTCGAGGACGCCTTCAGCCTGGCCGCCGACGGCGCCGCCAGCATCTTCGCCCTGAAAATCGCCAAGAATGGTGGCCCGCGCGCGGTGCTGCGCACTGCACAGATCGCCGAGGCCGCTGGCATCGCCTTGTACGGCGGCACCATGCTCGAAGGTTCGATCGGCACCCTGGCTTCGGCCCATGCATTCCTCACCCTGCGCCAGCTCACCTGGGGTACGGAGCTGTTCGGGCCGCTGCTGCTGACCGAGGAAATTGTCAACGAGCCGCCGCAGTACCGCGACTTCCAGCTGCACATCCCCCATACCCCAGGCCTGGGCCTGACGTTGGACGAACAGCGCCTGGCGCGCTTCGCCCGTCGCTGATCAGCAAGCAAGGAGATAACCATGTTGTTCCACGTGAAGATGACCGTGAAGCTGCCGGTCGACATGGACCCGGCCAAGGCCGCCCAGCTCAAGGCCGATGAAAAGGAACTGGCCCAGCGCCTGCAGCGCGAAGGCACCTGGCGCCACCTGTGGCGCATTGCCGGGCATTACGCCAACTACAGCGTGTTCGATGTGCCCAGCGTCGAGGCGTTGCATGACACGTTGATGCAGCTGCCGCTGTTCCCGTACATGGACATCGAGGTCGACGGCCTGTGTCGGCATCCCTCGTCTATTCACAGCGACGATCGCTGATTCGCACCTGTATGCCTGACAAGAACAATACGAGGTAAGCACGATGACCGTGAAAATTTCCCACACTGCCGACATTCAAGCCTTCTTCAACCAGGTGGCTGGCCTGGACCATGCCGAAGGAAAACCGCGCTTCAAGCAGATCATTCTGCGCGTGCTGCAGGACACCGCTCGGCTGATCGAAGACCTGGAAATCACCGAGGACGAGTTCTGGCACGCCGTCGACTACCTCAACCGCCTGGGCGGCCGTAATGAGGCGGGCTTGCTGGCTGCTGGCCTGGGCATCGAGCACTTCCTCGACCTGCTGCAGGATGCCAAGGATGCCGAAGCCGGCCTTGGCGGCGGCACCCCGCGCACCATCGAAGGCCCGTTGTACGTTGCCGGGGCGCCGCTGGCCCAGGGCGAAGTGCGCATGGACGACGGCACTGACCCAGGCGTGGTGATGTTCCTTCAGGGCCAGGTGTTCGATGCCAACGGCAAGCCGTTGGCCGGTGCCACCGTCGACCTGTGGCACGCCAACACCCAGGGCACCTATTCGTACTTCGATTCGACCCAGTCCGAGTTCAACCTGCGCCGGCGTATCATCACCGATGCCGAGGGCCGTTACCGCGCGCGCTCGATCGTGCCATCGGGGTATGGCTGCGACCCGCAAGGCCCAACCCAGGAATGCCTGGACCTGCTTGGCCGCCACGGCCAGCGCCCGGCGCACGTGCACTTCTTCATCTCGGCTCCAGGGCACCGCCACCTGACCACGCAGATCAACTTTGCAGGCGACAAGTACCTGTGGGACGACTTTGCCTATGCCACCCGTGACGGGCTGATCGGCGAACTGCGTTTTGTCGAGGATGCCGCGGCGGCGCGCGACCGCGGCGTGCAAGGCGAGCGCTTTGCCGAGCTGTCGTTCGACTTCCGCTTGCAGGGTGCCCAGTCGCCTGACGCCGAAGAGCGAAGCCATCGGCCGCGGGCGTTGCAGGAGGGCTGAGCCCGAGGTTTTGTCACTGTGATTTTGCCTGGGGCTTTCCGTGCGGGGAGGTCCCGGGCTTTTTGCTGCAAGGGCCTGGTGATCTAGAATCGTCCTTTTGCTCAGGCCCCACACCATGCTCCCCCTCGCGCTGCTGCCAACCACCATCGACCAGGCTCCACTGATCCGCAATCTCTACCAGTTCTATTGCTACGAGTCCTCCGACTGGGAGCAGGAAGACGTCGAGGCGGATGGCCGCTTCTACATCCACGAGCAGCACCTGCAACGTTACTGGCAGGACGACGGCTGGGGCGCGTTTCTGGTGCTGGCAGACGGGTTCATAGCCGGCTTCGTGCTGGTCGAGCGCAGCGAACTGCCTGGCATCGATGCGCAGGAGCTTGCCGACCTGTTCATCTTGAAGAAGTACCGTCGCCAGGGCATCGGCCAGGCGGTGGCGTTGCAGTTGCTGGGGGGCAAGGGCGACTGGCTGCTGCGCTGCTACGCACAGGATCTGGCCGCCGTGGCTTTCTGCAATGCAGTGCTGGCGAGCCTGCCGCGGCCGGCGCAGGCTATCGCTTTGGGGGATGAGCCGGACTTGCTCAATTTTCTGGTGACTGGCACCCGCCATTGAGGGGGCGTGCGCTTTCGTTCGGCCTGATAACGAGAAGCGCCATTTTTGTGAGTTGCTTCACAAAATTTTCATTGGCAGCATAATGCCATTATCGCTTTCCAAGACCCGGCCGCCGCTTGCCGGGGTCCCTTTTCATGCGTTTCGAAAGTTCAGGTAAAGTTCATGTCGCTCGCAGCAAACCCCGACATCATGTACCGGCTATTGATCCAGAGCGTGGTGGATTATGCCATCTACCTGCTTACCCCTGAAGGTATCGTCGCCAACTGGAACCCCGGGGCCCAGCGCGCCAAGGGGTACCATGCCGAAGAAATCGTCGGCCAGCACTACTCTGTGTTCTACACCGATGCCGAGCGCGCAGCCGGGTTGCCGACATTTAACCTGGAGCAGGCGCGCAGCACCGGACGCTTTGAAGAAACGGGCGCACGCCTGCGCAAGGACGGTACGGCCTTCCACGCCCATGTGGTCATCGAAGCGGTGTACGACGATGCCGGGCAACTGGTGGGTTTCGCCAAGGTCACCCGCGACATTTCCGAACGCCACCGCCAGGAGCTCGAACTGCTGCAGGCCAAAGAGCTGGCCGAGCAGTACAGCCAGGAGATGGCCAAGCTGTCGCAGTTCCTCGATTCGGTCATTGCCAACATTCCCGCGAGCGTCATCGTCCAGGACCTGGAAAGCCAGCGCATCCTGTTGGCCAACCAGCAGGCCGAACGCCTGTTCGGTGGGCCGCAGCGCAGCATGATCGGCCAGTTGCCCAAGGAATGCCTGGCACCGGCTGCCGGTGACTACCTGGAGCAGCAATTCGTGCGTGGTGCCCGCAGTACCAAGGGGCACGCCGCCGAAACCCGCGTGGAAACTGCCCGTGGTCCACGCACCCTGCGCAGCCGTACCCTGCTCAGCCAGAGCCGCGAGGGGCAGGCCGATTACGTGTTGTTCGTGGCTGAAGACGCCACCGAAGAGCTGGCCGCCCATGCGCAGATCCACCACATGGCGCACCATGACGCGCTCACCGGGCTGCCCAACCGCACGCTGTTCCACGAACGGCTACGCCAGGCCTTGTTGCGCGGCAGCGAAAACGCCAAGCTGACCGCTGCCCTGTGCCTGGATCTGGACAACTTCAAAAACATCAACGACTCCCTTGGCCATGCTTTCGGTGACAAGCTGCTACGCGAGTTGGGCAAGCGTCTGCGCCGCGAACTGCGTGAGCACGACACCTTGGCCCGCCTGGGTGGCGATGAGTTTGCCGTGGTGCTGACGGGCCTGGAGGGGCGGGATGCCGCATGTAATACCGCGCAACGCCTGATCAAGGCCATCAGCCCGCCGTTCCAGATCGAAGGGCATCAGTTCGCGGTGGGGGTGAGTATCGGCATCGCCATCGCGCCTGATGACAATGACCAGGCAGAGCAGCTGTTGGGCTATGCCGACATGGCGCTGTACCAAGCCAAGCGTAACGGCCGTAATCGTTATGAATGCTTCGATGTCGAACTGGACGTTGCCGCCCGCCAGCGCCGTCTGATGGAAACCGACCTGCGCACAGCGCTGCACCTGGGGCAGTTGCAGCTGCACTACCAGCCGGTAGTCGATCATCAGACCAGCAGCGTTACCGGTTATGAGGCGCTGCTGCGCTGGGAACACCCGACCCGTGGCATGGTCATGCCGATGGATTTCATCCCCATTGCAGAAGAAACCGGGTTGATCCACGAGCTGGGCAACCGTGCGCTGAATCTGGCCTGCCAGGAGGCGGCAAGCTGGGACGGTGAGCAGACGGTGTCGGTCAACCTGTCGGCGGTGCAGTTCAAGAACGGCGATCTGGTGCATACCGTCGCCCTCGCGCTGGCCGACTCTGGCCTGCCGCCGCAGCGACTGGAGCTGGAAATTACCGAATCGGTGCTGCTGGGCAACAGCGAGGAAAACGTGCGCACCTTACGCGCCCTGAAAGACCTGGGCGTGTCCATTTCACTGGATGACTTTGGTACGGGCTACTCATCGCTGGGCTACCTGCGCTCGTTCCCCTTCGACCGGATCAAGATCGACAAGTCGTTCGTGCATGACATGTGCGACAGCCGCGAGGCCATGTCGATCATTCGCGCCATTACCGAGCTGTCCAACAGCCTGATGATCAAGACCACGGCCGAAGGCGTGGAGTCGGAGGAGCAGATGCGCCGGCTCGCGGCGGAAGGCTGTTCGCACTTCCAGGGCTACTTTTACGGGCGGCCGGCACCGGCGAGCGAGCGGTTGAAGCAGGTCATCACGCAAGAATAGTGACTTGCGCGGCGGCCTCAGCTGTTCCAGTCCGGCGCAAACGGCGGGCTGACCACGCGCTGGTCTTTCGGCAGCCCGGCAATGGCTGCGCGGTCTTCGTCATCCAGCTGCACGGTCAATGCGGCCAGGTTGGCCAGCTGGTTTTCGCGGCTGCTGGCTTTGGGGATCGCCGCCACGCCGTCCTGATCCAGCAGCCATTTCAGCGCTACCTGGCTGGGCAGCACGCCATGCTTGCGGGCAATCGCCTGGATCACCGGCTGCGCCGCTGCCTGGCCGCGTGCCAGCGGGGTATAGGCGGTGAGCAACAAATCATGGCTGCGGGCGAAGTCGAGTAGCGGTTGCTGGCTGAGCAGAACATGGTATTCCACCTGAATCGCCGACAACGGCGCGCCCAGGGTTTCCACCACCTGGCGCAATAACCCCAATGGGAAGTTGGCCACGCCGATGTGGCGCGCCTTGCCTTCGTCACGCAGGGCTACCAGGGTGTCGATGCTGCGGGCCAGGTCCCAGTCTGTGCCTGGCCAGTGGATGTGGAACAGGTCAACCTGTTCGGTACCCAGCGCGCGCAGGCTGTCTTCCAGCGACTGACGCATGGCTTTGGGCTCCAGACGGTCCCACCAGACCTTGGTGGTCAGGTGAATCTGCTCGCGTGGCACGTCGCTGTCGCGCAGTGCCTGGCCAACGGCCGCTTCGTTTTCGTAGGCGGTGGCGGTGTCGATGTGTCGGTAACCCACGTCCAGTGCCTGGCGCACGGCCTGGGTGCATTCACTGCCGGTCATTGGCCAGGTGCCCAGGCCGATGGCGGGCAGGTCCAGGCCGGTGCGGGTGGTGAGCCTTTGCATGTAAATTCCTTGTAGGGTGCAGGGGTCGGTCGATGGTCAGCGATCAACCGTGCACGGGCCATGCATGCCAGGTGGAAAGTGGTCGATCAGCGAACAGAAATTGCACTTGGCCGGGGCAAGCGGCAAATGAACTTCCTTATTCTGCGGCATCTCTTCTAGAATCCCAGCTGTTACATCCGCCGGGCAATGCCTGCGCATCCTTCCCCGGGCGCGGCTTGCTGCCGCGCCGTCATCGAGAGAGCCATGAGTTCCAGCACACCGCTGTCCGGCGTCAACCAACCCCTTCGCGGCATCGCGTTGGTGGTGGTGGCGACGTTCCTGTTCGCCAGCCACGATGCCTTGTCCAAATTCCTGGGTGGCCTGTACCCGATAGTCATGGTGGTGTGGGCGCGTTATGTGGTGCACACGTTGCTGATGGCCGGCATCTTCCTGCCCAAGTCTGGGCTCAACGTGTTGCGCACCCGCCGGCCGGTATTGCAGACCTTGCGGGCCCTGAGCCTGCTGAGCACCAGCCTGCTGTTCACGACCGGCTTGCAGTACCTGCCACTGGCGGAGGCCACGGCCGTCAACTTCCTTGCCCCGGTGCTGGTCACCGCGCTGTCGGCGCCGCTGCTGAAAGAGCGAGTGACAGTGGGGCAGTGGGTGGCGGTGGTGATGGGCTTTATTGGCGTGCTGGTAGTGGTGCACCCGGGTGGGGCGATGTTTACCCCGGCCATTCTGTATCCGTTCGGTTCGGCATTGGGCTTCTGCTTCTATCAGTTGCTGACGCGCATTCTGGCGGCGCATGACAGCCCGACCACCAGCAACTTCTATGCAGGGTTGTGCAACACCTTGGCGATGAGTGCGCTGGTGCCGTTCTTCTGGGAAGTGCCGCGCTGGGACCATGCTCTGTTGATGCTGGCACTGGGCGGCTTTGGCATGACTGCGCACCTGCTGTTGACCCAGGCCTTCCGCCATGCAGCGCCAGCGTTGCTGGCGCCGTTCAGTTATTGCCAGATCGTGTTTGCCGGGTTGCTCGGCTTCGTGGTGTACAGCCAGGTGCCGGATACCCTGAGCCTGGTGGGGATTTTGGTGATCTGCCTCAGCGGGCTCGGTGCAGCGTGGATGCAGCGCGGCAAATAGCAGCCGCGTGCTTCAGGCTGTACGACCGTTAGGCGCAGCGTTGCGCTGCGAAGAGGGCATCACTGCGTGGCCATGAACTGCAGGATGCGGTCGCGCAGCCAGCGCTCGGCGGGGTCGTTGTCCTGGGCGCCGCTCCAGACCATCGACAGCTCGGCCTCGGTGATGTCGAACGGCGCCGGGTCGGCGCGCAGGCTGCCGTCGTCGGCGAGGGCACAAGCGGCATAGTCCGGCACGGTGGCGATCAGCTCGGTGTTGCGCAGCAGGGCACGCAGGCTACCGAACTGCGGCACCGCCAGCACCACCTTGCGGCAACGACCGATGCGGGCCAGATCGAGGTCGATGTTGCCGCTCATGTCACCGGAGAACGACACCATCACATGCGGGCGGGCGCAGTATTCGTCGAGGGTCAGCGGCCCTGGGCGGTCGTCGGCGCGCAGCACCCGTACGCCGATGTCGCGTAGTTTGCGGCGTTTGGCGGTGGCCGGCAGGTCGGTGGTATAGCTCACGCCTACCGAGATCTCGCCGCTGGCCAGCAGGCCGGGCATCAGCAGAAAGTTGGCCCGCCGCACTACCACGCTGATCTCCGGGGCCTCTTCGCGCAGGGCCTGCAGCAGGGCCGGAAACAGGCCGAACTCGGCATCGTCAGAAAGCCCCAGGCGGAACACGTTGCAGCTGTTGGCCGGGTCGAACTCGCGCGCGCGACTGATGGCGGCGGAAATCACGTCCATGGCCGGGCCAAGTTCGGCAAAGATCTGCAGGGCCCGTGGGGTGGGTTCCATGGCCCGGCCGTTGCGAATCAGCAGTGGGTCGTCGAACAGCTCGCGCAGGCGGGCGAGGGCGGCGCTGACGGTGGATTGGGTGATAAACAGCTTTTCGCCGACGCGGGTCAGGTTGCGTTCGATCATCAGGGCTTCGAACAGCACCAGCAGGTTCATGTCGACGCGGCGCAGGTCGTTGCGGTTCATGAGGGCTCGGCGTCCGGGGCAAAGGGTATGGCTGTGTATTTAAGCAGGGTGCCGGGCCTTGTGCCTTGTATGGATGTGCCGGCCTGGTCGCGGGCTTGATCGCGATGCGGCCGATACAGGCCAGTGCCTGACAGAGCCAGCCTATCAGGCTCCAACAGCCACTCTATTAGAACTCTGCCCAAGCTCGACTAGTCTTTCCCGTGGCCCCGCGAATTCCGCGACCGGGCAGCGCGTCAGCACCTGTGTGCAAGACCGTGGCCCCCCGGCGTGACAGCTTCGCAAGCCCCGTGTACACCTGATGAGGGGTAGTACGAGCCCACCCGCTCGGCTGAAAGAACACTGGCATAGACCGGAAATCTGGATAACCGACCCAAAGGTACCCGCAGATGTCGAACGAATCGAAATGCCCGTTCCATCAAACCGCAGGTGGCGGCACCACCAACCGTGACTGGTGGCCTGACCAGCTCAACCTGAGAATTCTTCACCAGCATTCCTCCAAGTCCAGCCCCGACCCGGACTTCGACTATGCCAAGGCGTTCAAGAGCCTCGACTTCCAGGCCCTGAAGAAAGACCTGACCGCCCTGATGACCGACTCGCAGGACTGGTGGCCGGCCGATTTCGGCCACTACGGCCCGCTGTTCATCCGCATGGCCTGGCACAGCGCCGGCACCTACCGCATTGGTGACGGCCGTGGGGGGGCGGGCTCTGGCCAGCAACGTTTCGCCCCGCTCAACAGCTGGCCGGACAACGTCAGCCTGGACAAGGCCCGGCGCCTGCTGTGGCCGATCAAGCAGAAGTACGGCAACAAGATTTCCTGGGCCGACCTGATCGTACTCACCGGTAATGTTGCCCTCGAGTCCATGGGCTTCAAGACCTTCGGCTTTTCCGGCGGGCGTGCCGATGTGTGGGAGCCGGACGAAGACGTGTACTGGGGCTCGGAAAAGGAGTGGCTGGGCGGCGATACCCGTTATGGCAAGGATCAGGCCAAGGCGCAGGCGCCAGGGCAGGGTGACCTGGTGGCCGAGCCGGCCAAGCATGGCGAAGAGCAGAATCGCAACCTGTCAGCCGAGCGTAACCTGGAAAACCCGTTGGCCGCCGTGCAGATGGGCCTGATCTACGTGAACCCGGAAGGCCCGGAAGGTAACCCGGACCCGGTGGCCTCAGGCAAGGACATCCGTGAAACCTTTGGCCGCATGGCCATGAACGATGAAGAAACCGTGGCCTTGATCGCCGGTGGCCACGCGTTCGGCAAGACCCACGGTGCCGGCCCCGCCGACAACGTCGGCCCCGAGCCGGAAGCGGCAGGCCTGGAGATGCAGGGCCTGGGCTGGCATAACACGTTTGGCTCCGGCAAAGGCGGGGATACCATCACCAGTGGCCTGGAAGTGACCTGGACCTCCACCCCGACCCGGTGGAGCAACGAATACCTGAATAACCTGTTCGACTTTGAGTGGGAGCTGACCAAAAGCCCGGCTGGCGCGCACCAGTGGCGGCCGAAAGACGGCAAAGGCGCAGGCACGGTGCCAGATGCACACGATCCCGGTAAAAAGCACGCACCGTCCATGTTGACCTCCGACCTGGCATTGCGTTTCGACCCCATTTACGAGCCAATCGCTCGCCGCTTCAAAGAAAACCCTGACCAGCTGGCGGATGCTTTTGCCCGTGCATGGTACAAGCTGATCCACCGCGACATGGGCCCGCTGGCGCGCTACCTGGGCCCGGAAATGCCCAATGAAGAGTTGCTGTGGCAAGACCCGCTACCCAAAGCCGACCCAGCCACGATCAGCGAGCAAGACATCGCGACCCTCAAGTCCAGGATCCTGGCCTCGGGTTTGAGCGTGGGCGAACTGGTCTCCACCGCCTGGGCATCCGCGTCGACCTTCCGCGGCTCCGACAAGCGCGGTGGTGCCAACGGCGCGCGTTTGCGCTTGGCCCCACAGAAGGACTGGGCTGCAAACCAGGGCGTGGACAAGGTGCTGGCGGTGTTGGAGAAGATCCAGGCCGAGTTCAACAACAGCGGCAAGAAGGTTTCCCTGGCTGACCTGATCGTGCTGGCCGGTACCGCGGCAGTCGAAAAAGCTGCCAAGGATGCCGGTTACAGCGGCAGCGTAGGATTCCGCCCGGGGCGGGTCGATGCGTCTCAGGAGCAGACCGACGTCGAGTCGTTCGCCGTGCTGGAGCCGCTGGCAGATGGCTTCCGCAACTTCACCAAGGCACGTTACAGCGTCAAGGCCGAGAAACTGTTGCTGGACAAGGCACAGTTGCTGACCCTGACCGCGCCGGAGCTGACCGTGCTGATCGGCGGCCTGCGCGTGCTCGGTGCCAACCATGGTGGCAGCAACCTCGGCGTGTTCACCGACAAGCCGGGAACGCTGAGCAACGACTTCTTCCGCAACTTGCTGGACATGAGCGTGGAGTGGAAACCCACCTCGGCGGACAACGAGACCTTTGAAGGGCGCGACCGCAAGACCGGGCAGGTGAAGTGGAGCGGTAGCCGGGTCGATCTGGTGTTCGGTTCGCATGCCCAGTTGCGGGCGTTGAGCGAGGTGTATGGCAGCAGTGATGGGGGTGACAAGTTTGTCCGGGACTTTGTGGCCGCCTGGCAGAAGGTCATGGAACTGGACCGCTTTGATTTGAAATAGCGTTGCCTGGCGGGGGGCGCTTAGCGCCCCTCCTTGGCCACTGGTTATTCCGCCAATTCCAGGTCGGATAGATACAAAAGTGTCCTCGTCGGTTCTGTTGCAATGCTTCTCAGGCGGCCGGCCTGAACAGCGTGCTCACAACGACAAGGAACCCCGACCATGCAAATGCCCAAGACCCTGAAAATCCGCAATGGCGACAAGGTACAACCAACCTTCTCCGCTCAGGAATACGCTGCTCGCCACGCCCGGCTGCGGGCCTATATGGCCGAGCAGGACATCGAGGCGGCAATCTTCACCTCGTATCACAACGTCAACTATTACAGCGATTTCCTCTACTGCTCGTTCGGCCGCCCTTATGCGCTGGTGATTACCCAGGACAAGGTAGTCTCGATCAGCGCCAACATCGACGGCGGGCAACCCTGGCGGCGCACGGTCGGCACTGACAACATCGTCTACACCGACTGGCAGCGCGACAACTACTTTGTCGCCATCCAGCAGGCGTTGCCGCTGGCCTCGCGCATTGGCGTGGAGTACGACCACCTGAACCTGCAGAACCACGGCAAATTCGCCGCCTGCTACCCCAAGGCCGAGCTGGTGGACATCGCTGCGCCGTGCATGCGTATGCGCATGATCAAGTCGGCCGAGGAGCAGGCGCTTATCCGTCACGGTGCGCAGGTGGCCGACATCGGCGGGGCGGCAGTGGTCGAGGCCCTGCGTGAGCATGTGCCCGAGTACGAGGTGGCACTGCATGCCACCCAGGCGATGGTGCGCGAAATTGCCAAACGCTTCCCGGACGCCGAGCTGATGGACACCTGGACCTGGTTCCAGTCCGGGCTCAATACCGATGGCGCGCACAACCCGGTCACCAGCCGCCGTGTGGGCAAGGGCGAGATCCTCAGCCTCAACTGTTTCCCCATGATCGCCGGTTATTACACTGCGCTGGAGCGCACCCTGTTCCTTGACCACTGCCCGGACGAGTACCTGCGCCTGTGGCAGGCCAACGTCGAAGTGCACGAAGCCGGGCTGCAACTGGTGCGCCCGGGCATGCGCTGCAGCGATATCGCCCGCGAACTGAACGAGATTTTCCTGCGTCACGACCTGCTGCAGTACCGCACCTTCGGCTATGGCCATTCGTTCGGCACGCTCAGCCATTACTACGGCCGCGAGGCGGGGCTGGAGCTGCGCGAGGACATCGATACCGTGCTGGAGCCGGGCATGGTGGTGTCGATCGAGCCGATGATCATGCTGCCTGAAGGGCGACCGGGGGCTGGCGGTTATCGCGAGCATGACATCCTGATCGTCAACGACAGCGGCGCCGAGAACATCACCAAGTTCCCGTATGGGCCGGAGCACAACATCATTCGCAAATAAGCATCGGCGTCGGCTGCTTCGCGGGCAAGCCCGCTCCTGTGGGGATTTCACCGTTTTCGCAGGCGCGGGTTTACTCGCGAAGAGGCCGGCCCAGACAACAACAAGATCCCCGTATGACCACCAGACCCTGCCTCCAATTAAAAGAATCAGAGGGTACCCGTCATGTCCAGCACCACCCTTGACCCGTCCGCTATTGCCGGCCCCGTACACAACGCCGAACGTCAGGCGCTGCGCAAGGCCGCCCGGGCCAGCTTCATGGGCAACTTCGTCGAGTGGTTCGACTACGCCGCCTACGGCTATCTGGCCACCATCATCGCCGCCACCTTCTTCCCGCAAACTGACAAG
>Ga0182747_1000714_pt1 | contig 29041 bp, 26 predicted proteins | sample eDN3rd30CBELigBY_FD_128526 | JGI IMG/M metagenome (GOLD analysis project Ga0182747, IMG submission 128526) | Enriched backyard soil microbial communities from Emeryville, California, USA - eDNA 3rd pass 30_C BE-Lig BY (version 2) (version 2) | ecosystem: Environmental > Terrestrial > Soil >... | reverse complement strand
GCGGGGCGTTCCATCGAAGTGTGCCAGAGCGAGCGGATTCGCCCGGCCGCTGCAATTCGACGGCCCATTCACGAATCTTCGCCCAGCATCCCAAATTACCCAGCATGGCGCAATCGCCCTGGCCGCCACGCCCCAGCGGACGCAAGATCTCGTATTCGCCGATCGTTTCGGGCAGTTGTTGCCAATCGCTGCCAGTCGCAGTCTCCCCGGCAATCGCTAACGCCCCCAGCGCCTTGGCCAGCGCACGTTTGCAATCGGGTTCACTGTCGTACTCGCCTCCTTCATTCGGTTGCCGGAGCAGTGCGACGATCGAGTCCTCTGCATCCTGCAGCGTTTCGAGTTCGGCTCGGCACCGCTGGCAATCGCGCAGGTGCTCCAATAGCGGCTCGCTCTGAGAGTCCTCGAGTCTGCCTGTGGACAAGGCATGCAGGGTATTGGGATGCGGACATTGCGTGGCGATCATCGGTCAGCGCTCCAGGTTAGCGATAGTTTAATGGGGCTTACCGGGATGAATGCAAACGTCTGACACGGTCTGAAATTTTTTCCGCTGGGCCGCAACAGTGATTCGTCGGCTTCATGCTCGTGTGCCAGCGCCGATCGATTACGATGCCAGTCATGGATACTGACGATCTGTCTACTTCTGGCCATGCATCCGCCGACCATCCTCAGCCGGGCGAGCACCCGACCGCCTCGACCGCACTGCTGCGCGGGGTCCAGCAGATGGACGGAGCAGCGTGGGGGCGGTTGGTCGACACATTTGGCGGCATCGTCTATCGCTGGTGCCGCTGTTCCGGTCTGCGTCCTGATGACGCTGCGGATGTCGTCCAGGAGGTTTTCGTCTCCGTGGCCCGTGGGATCGACCGGTTCGAACGTCAAAAGTCGGTTGGCAGTTTCCGATCGTGGTTGGCGACCATCACGCGCAATCAGGTCCGCGCCCATTTTCGGCGCCAGGCTGGACGTGAACAGGCTCCTGGCGGGACCGGCGCCATGGCCGCGTTACAACAACAGGCCGAGCAACTGGATTCGACGATCTGCCCCGAGAGCATCCGCGGAGCGATGGCGCAGCGAGTGCTGGAGAGTCTGCGTAGGGAGTTCGAGCCGAAAACCTGGACTGCGTTCTGGATGACCACCGTCGAAGGACGGACCACCGCGGAGGCGGCCGAATCAACGGGGCTATCGGTCGCGAGCGTCTATCAGGCCAAGTGCCGAATCCTTCGCAAGCTCCGCGCACGCCTCGCCGAGGTACTCTGATCGCGTCGCCGCGGGTCAGACGGACTCGGCGCTGCGCTGGGACCGGCTTTCTGCTGCTCGCCGGTTGGCTGCTTCCCGCCGCCGGACTCCTTGCGCAGGACCCGCCAAATCGAAGAACGATTGCTTCAACTCTTAGATGCGGAGGTAGTCGGAGCAGCGGGCGGAACTGCGGGAAGTCGACGTGCTGGTCGATCGAACGGGAGCAGGGACGGCAAACCTTCGAGACTTATTGGCGTCATCTGCAACACGGCGCAATCATCGTCTCAGATAACAGCCAAGAGTTTACTCAGTTCTACAGACGCCAGAGAGCCGCAGCACATTGCGAGTCGCCAAAGCTTGACGCGCCACCTCAAAAGAGGGGGTGCTGGTGTGTGCGTCTGAGACGACTTGGCGATCGACCGGAGCAAGCCGCTACTCATCTTGCATTCGTCCAATTGCCTATGCTTTTTCGCAGAGTGGCTGCACCGTTTTGCTCCAGGGGCCATCGCTATGGCTAACGGCAATCAAAACCGACATTGCGGGGGCCTACTGGCTTGCCTTCCACAGCATCTGATCGAACTGGCACGTGTGCCGCTCAGCGGCTGCCCTTGAACGCTGGGCGGGCGCAGCGGCCGGGCGTCTAGCGACAGAGAGCGAGATGCCCATAAAAGGCGGCGAATCAAGCTTGTTGTCGGCCCCGACGTGGGGGACAATAGCAGCATCCGGCCGCTCCCCAAACCGGGGCGGAACAAGAGCACCGATAAGCCTAACTCTCGGATGCCAATCTGGGATAATGATAGGTTCCACCAATAAATCATGACGCTCTCTGACGATGCGATTTCAGCTCTCTCTGGCGCAGTCGAATCAAACGACGTTGACGCCATCCGCAATGCGATCGTGACTTTCAACTTAAATGGTCACGACTTGGGCGAGTGGCTCACTATGGCGTCGCACCTCGGAAGCCTGGACGTGATGAAGGCGTTACTCGATTGTGATGCTGACGTGCATTGGAAAAACGGAGACGGCGAAACGGCATTCAGTTTCGCGTGTGCACATGATCAATTCGCCGCTGCTCGGTTGCTGCACCAACACGGCGCTGACATAAACAGCGTCGATTCAAGTGGTGGCACTCCGCTTGATTGGGCGGTTTGTCATGCACGTCCCGAGTTCCGGGCATGGCTTAAGAGTATCGGCGGAACGAGGAGCAGCGACCACGATGAATGGCCTTGGCCACCTAAACCGGACGGCTGCGGCACTTGATACGCTGACGCTAAAGAACTTTCAAGAAGGTGGAACCACCCGATGCAACCGAGCGGCGAAGTCGGGCGTCTTGAAGTGGCTGATCAACCGTCGCCGCTGGTTAATCGGCACCGTTGATGCGACTCCTGTAGACGCAATGCTCGACGATCGCGGTCCGTATGCGGTCGCCTTGCGTATCCCTCGCGGCACAGGTGAATCGTGCAGTGTATTTGGTTACAATCGGTCTGATTACAAAACTGATTATTACGGGCCGATCTAATCTGCATCGCCGCTGAATCTACGGTGGCCGGATGGCCAACGATGCCATCCACCGGAGCGCGGCGTCGGGCGTTCACGACCGGAAACCATATCCGCCGTGCCCCATGATCGGTCGTGTTTGCCGTCCGAAATTGATGAGACTGTGTATGCGATTTTCGCTAAGAACCGCCCTGATAATGATGACCTGCGCGTGTTTCGCTGCGATATGGATTGGCGCAAGTCAACGATTGGACGATTACCGCCGTGCAATTCAGGTCGAATTCGGGGCTGGTGGTTCACGGATATCGTCGAGCAGAATTGATGCAGGGTTGTGGGCATACTTGCCAAAGACATTTCGACCATGGCAGTCGTACGTGCACCTCGAGGGTATTGACGTAAGTAACGAGGATTGGATTCGAATTGATCGCATGAACTGCCGCATCGTAGGGTTGCAGTTACACGGTGTGAAATTCGATGATTCCGATCTCCTTGCGATTGCCGCATTGCCATCGTTTCTGTCGCTTGAAGACGTTGGCTTTTACAAAACAAACGTCACTGACGAAGGCGTCTTGGAATTTCAACGGTCATTACCGAACTGTATTGTCCACTCGCACAAGCTGCGTCTGGCCGCACTCAACAGTAGTCGATAATTAGGCGAACTATAACGCTGCACATGAGCGGGTGTTTCGTCGATGCCCCCTCCAAGCCGATCGGGGCGGACAACCGCATCGCCGCCATCGCCCCTGAGGATCGAGCTTATTTATCCGCCAGCCAACGGGCCGCCACCGATATCGATGCCGAGCAACTTGAAGTTGACTTTGCGTTAACCGCGGCGGTCTGGATTGAAGGGCGTGTGACCGATAGAAGCACCGGCAACGGCGTACCAGGACGGATCTCGTACCTCGCCGCTGAGAACCATCCCGATCGCGCCGCCGCCGGGCCCGGATCAGTCGACGAACGAGACCGCTATCTAGCCGACGCCGACGGTCAGTTCTGCATTCCCGGCTTGCCCGGCCCTGGTTATGTGACGTTCCTGACAGACGATCATGAAAAATATGCTCGGGCCATTGGATGTTGTGATCCAAGTTCGGACCGGTGAAACCTTGGATTTGGGCGACGTGCGATTGGCTGACGAAGCGAAGTTCACTGCTCGGGAAAAATCGCGGGCAGCGGGAGGTGACAAAGCGAATGACCAGTCCCGTAAAACCGAACCGATCCCGTCGGTTGCCGAAACCGGAATCGTCACGGGCCGCGTCACCCACGACGGCCAGCCCGCGGCAGGCACTCATGTGGCGATCATCGGAACTCAGATCGAGCCGAAGCCGGGCGGCGATCTCAGCCCTGGCGGCGAGGTAATCGCCGCGGGGATCGCAGATGAACTTGGAAGTCACTTCGACCACCGGGCGAATCCGTTCAATTAACTCGCTTGGCGGAAGTCGGTTCCACAGGATGGACCAGGTTCACTGAAATGTTTTCGCAAAGGAAGGCTTGGTTGCGAGCAAGATACTTAGGATCTCGCTGCCGGTCGTCGCATTTAAATGAGCATACTCGGACGCTTGATTCTCACCGGTCAGTACGGCATGCAACTGACAGTAAATTTCATCACGCAGCGGTGTTTGCAATGAGTCAAACGCATCGGAGTAGATCAAGTAGCTGCAGGGGTACTTAAACATCCGTGTCTGCAGGTCGAACTGTCGCAGCGAACGTCCTGAGCGATCTGTCGGGCCTCGGCTCGAGAACTCATCCGAAAAATCGGCAGAGCCTTTCACTTCACTGGTCAAAGGGGCTTCGTCGCAATACAACATCTGATCAACCACTTTTTTTGCCACCAGCTCCAACTGGATCGGCCACTCCTGTTCCGCCTCCTCCGATACTGCGCCTGCCGCGCGCTCATAGAGCCATTTGCGGACTGTCAAGTCCGCTTTGGTTATCGTGTTATGCATTTGTGTTTGATGCTCCAACACCATCAACGCGACGATGTCGCTGTGCGGCGACAAATAACTGTCAACATCAAACTCTCGCTGCAAGCTCATCCAATTGCTATTATCACTCGTATCCAATTTCCCGCCTCGCAAAACGGCGTTACCCAGGTGCTTCATGTCACCATGCAGGCCAGTGACATACCAACCACCCCAGCGTTCTGAAAAGGGACTACTGTGATCGGTCAAAAATGATTTTTCTCTGAAGTTGACCTTGCCGTTGTAGTCGGGGTAGACGCTGCGAACGGTATGTCCGGGAACACCTTGCGTCATCGATGTCGCGTGACAGCCGAGGCAATCGTAGTTTTCCCGCTCAACCTTCACCGTGCGGGGCCTCATGTTGACGGTATAAAACGCGACACCCAGCTCGGGATCCGCTGTAGAAATTTCTAGTAAAGAACTGCCGCGCACCCAACCAACGTACGTATCGTCGTTAAAATAGATCGCCCGCGGATTACGACGCGAAATATGCTGGACCTGCAGGCTCGTCTTGGAGAACACCAGCACCTGAGACGACTGGGGGATGTCCAGCGCGGCCAGCAACGAGGGGAGATAGCCATGGTCGCGAGTGTGCTCCAGGCTCAGCTCCTTCGACTGCAGTTGCTCGACGAGGCGACTGACGCGGTTATTGTCTTTCGTCGTCAGATAGTTCAGCGGAGGTGCCTCGATGTCGATGACCAGATCCCACTGGGCTGAAGCGCGCGAGCCGAGCAGCAGAGCCGCTGAGCACAGGAAACCCGCCACGGCTAGGCTGCCGGATAATCGGTGCATCAAATCGCCTTCTTAAGACAGGTCAAAAAATCATCGAGCTGTGTCGCCCACGCCACAGGCGTGCCGCCTCCGGCAAAGCAGCGGACAACTCCATTTCTGCACCTCAGTGTATAGGTTTGCCCGCCGCCATGCAAGTTCAGGCACCAGGGCACCAACCACGGCACCGCCGGACCGGTGTTCATGGCCGGCCGTGCGGTCCAGGGCAGATTGCTCCGCGTCCACGCTGATTTGTCGCAATTGGAGAACGGAGATTTGAAGGTTCGAACCGACTTCCGCCAGGTATACGCCACGATCCTGGACAAGTGGCTGAACGTCCCATCGCGCGACGTGCTGGGAGCGTCGTTCGACACGTTGCCGATGATTAGGGCTTAAGCTCTCCATCGTGATCAGAAGCGACCTACCGGAGTCGTTGCGAGGCGATTTCTTGTTCACCGGCAAGCATCGACTTAAAAATGAATCCGGCCCTTTCTTCAGGTCGACCGAACTGGTTTAACTGCGACCAGACGGTTACGTGATGCCTCGCTCTCGATCGGCCGGAATGTAGGGGATCAATCCTTTTTCAAAGGCGAATTCCTGGAGGTCCCTGGGAGCATGGCGGATGTCAACTAATAGCCCGTCAACCTCTAATATCCAAACCATCGGATTGTGATCCATAAGGCTCGGTAAGCTCCACTGTGGGTCGAGCTGGTGAATGCGGAGCATGTTGCGGATCTCCTTGAGCTTCGCCGCGCCGCTGCTTTCCGAGATTCCAAACCGTTCGTCGACCTCTCTCAAGAGCATGTGTGGGGATTGCGACGGATCATTTAAAAAATTCACCCAGCCGATAGTCCGTACAATCCCGCTCGCCCACGTGACAGGTTTGCCTCGCAGCAGCGGCGAAGGCCGCTTGCGCGCGAGCTTCACAGCCAACTCACGACACAGTACCGCGTATTCTTCGTTAAGATGTTTGCGGCAAAAGTGATCCGTCAGCTCGACGATCTCATTCAAAACCGGTCGTACCTCCGACATCTGCGTGGTCGGAGGCGACGCTTTCTTTTGTGGTTGACGGTGATGGGTAGCCGGAGGTTTCGCCGGGAGCGATGTGACGATGCCGACCTTTTCCTTCATTGATTTATAGGTTTCATTAAGGCTTCGTTTGATCCCGCCACCTAATGAAATATTGAACCCTACCAATAACCCGTCATAAACGATTTTATCTCGGAACGGCAGTAAAATGGTTGCGGCCACTACAGGCAAAGACGGGCCAATTAGTTCCTCAAACGGATCGTTCAGCGCCAACACGCCGTAAGCGTTCTCCTGTTGCTCATCGAGAAAGATCGTGTAGTGCTTCAGGTGGCGAAAGATGAAGAACCGCCCTGCCACGAAGTGTTGCCAGCTCTGGATGATTGATAGCTCTTCGTCCGCCAAGCTGAGAGGATTTTTCTCGACAAACCGACCAATCAGTTGCGGCTGCTCCACCAACGCAGTTCGCACTTGCAACCGTGTCTCCGGCGACAGTGCGGAAAACATCTCCGGGCTGGTGATGTCCGGCACGATTGCCAGTTGCTCGTTGACATAGAACAGCAACGACCAGTGCAGCCTGAAAAACAGTTGGACCTCATCGGGAGCTAGCCGCGCACTCATGTTACCCATCTCCGTGACCGTTTACAGTTGGATGGCCGTTTTAACAGGTAAAGTCGCACATGGCAGGCCGGATGTTGAAAATCGGCGACGAACGCGGCAAGGATTACTGCGGTTCGGGCGGCGGTCGTCCGGTTCAGGACGAACCTATTCGGCTGCCAGGCGATTAAGTTGAGGGGCCGTTGCGTGGTTGCTAGACTACCACAGCACCGGCTATCGCGTTAACGTTGCCTGCCCCTTCCGCCCCTGTTGCCTGCCCCTCATGCCGCGGTCCCTCGATCCTCTGCCTACGAAGGTGACCGAATCCGCGGAAGATGCGATTACAGTGAGCCACCTCCAGGACGGTAACGCAGCGCGACGCTCGACCCGTCATGGCCAAGTTGCCGGCGCGACGCCATCTTCACGGACTCAGTCGCCGTTTACGGATCAGCCGTTTGGTGACACGTCGCCGCTGCTGGAGCCTGAACTCAGCGTGCGGTTTGAACGTCACGAGTTGCTCGGTCGTGGCGGTTTTGGCTCGGTGTATCGCGCCTACGACCACAAGCTGGGCCGATTTGTCGCTGTTAAAGTGCCGCACCGCGGCTGGGGCGACGACGTTGCCAGTCGGCGGCGCGTCGAACGCGAAGCCACGGCAACGGCCAGGCTGCGTCATCCGCACCTTGTGACGCTGCACGATTTTGTCACCACCGACGAGCATTCGCTGTTGATCAACGAACTGATCGAGGGCGAAACGCTCGCCCAGTGGCTCGCTCGCTTTCCTCGCGGTTGTGACTTGCGTGTTGCCGCCGCCGTCGTGCAGCGGATTGCGCTGGCGGTGCAACATGCCCATGACCAAAACGTGTTGCATCGCGATATCAAGCCATCGAACATTTTGCTCGACACGACGGTTGTCGACGGTGAACTTCCCTTTTGTCCCCGCCTCACCGACTTTGGTGTTGCCCGGATCCTTCGTGACGACGATGCGACGCAGACGCAGTGGCAATTCGTCGGAACCGGGCAGTACACGCCGCCCGAGGTCCTCAGCCAAGATTCCGCCGGCCATACACGCGGCAGCGATCTTTATTCGCTTGGCGTCGTGCTCTATGAGTTGTTGGCCGGTCGGCGCCCGTTTGCTGCGAGCACGCAGCTCAACCTGTACGCGAAGATCAGCGACGGCCGGTTCTCTTCGCCCCGCTTGCTGCGGCCCGACATCCCACGCGATCTGGAAGCGATCGCCTTGCGCTGTATGGCTCGCAGCCCCGGACAGCGGTATGCATCGGCTGCCGACTTAGCTGCCGACTTGACCCGGTTTCTCAACGGTGACCCGGTCGTCGCGCGGTTGCCGGCGACGACCGAACGCCTGCTGCGGTGGATGCGGCGGTATCCCACGCAAGCGGCGGTCGTTTCCATCTCTGCTACGGCGGTGCTGATGGTGGTCATCGCCGTCGCCGTGATGAACCGCAAGCTTTCCCGGGTCAACGCCGATTTGCAGGTCAGTAATCAACAAAAAGCATCAGCCCTCCAGGCCGGCCGGCAGATGCTGGAGGATTACGAACAGACGATCTACGCCGGAGACATGTTCCAAGCTACAACCGCTATCCAGGAGCGGCGACTGCGCGACGGCCGAGCCCTTCTGACTACCTACGCCGATGGTCAGCCGCTGGCGCACCACCGAGATGTTGAATGGGAGCATGCGAGATTTCAGATCTTTCGCGATTCGAAAATCTTATGGAAGTCGGATCAAGCGTTGTACTCGATCGCGCTCTCGAACGACAAACTGGCGGTCGGTGGCGCCGCCAGTCAGGTTGCCCTGTTAAATCGGGTTAGCGGCGACGTGATCTACCAGTGGGAGACTGAGCAGACGGAAGTCAACTCGATCGTGCTCGGTCCGGATACGAATAAAATGTGGTGCTCTGGCGATGATGGCACCGTCCACGCCTACGACACCGGCACGGGCAAGCCGATTTATCAGATTCGACCTTTTCAAGAGGGCCGGGCTTATGACTTGTTTCATTTCCCGAAACTGCAGCGCCTGATTTGCTTCAGCAGCCAAGGGACGATTGCCGCATTTGACCAATCAACCGGCGAAATCCTCCACCGGTGGCCAGCGCCCAAAGAAGGCGCGTTATCGGTTGCGCCGGTTGACTCTGGCCAATTTGTGGTTGGGCATTTCGATGGCTTATTGCGCTTTTATGATGTTGTTTCCGCAGCGGTCCAGCAGGAACTCAAACTCGAAGATCAGCCAGCCGTCCGAGCGCTGAAACTTGATCCAGCGACTCACCGGCTGTGGATCCTGGCAGGCAGCTCTGTCCGCCTGCTCGATCTGCAGACAGCAGTTTTCACTTCGAAGTTAGCAACCACTGATGAAACCTTGGGGATAGCTTATGATTCCATGAGTGCTTCTTATGTGGTCTCCATGGCGGGCGGTGTGTTCCAGCGTGTGCGTGTCACCGCTGACGCAGCGATTGAGCCCGTCGATCAATGGGTGAATGAAGGCCAGCGAATCTTCGCGATTGAGGCCGATCCCGAGAGTGGCGAAATTCTCAGCGCAGACGCTGAGGGGATGCTGCGCAAATGGCACCCAGCGGCGCTTGACCGCACGGAATATCCGGGGCCTGCTAAGTCAAAAAGTCTCCAGTTTGATTTCATCCCGGATAGCGATATCGAAGACTGGCCGCAGCTCGTTAGCATTAACCGAAAACAAGTCTTTTCGCTGCCAGCACGTACCGGCCAGCGGGAGACGATTACTTATCAAGGTCCGCTTCCTGTATCCGTCAGTGCGGTTGGCAAGCATCAACTCTTGATTGGGAGCAATCAATCGCCCGCACAACTGCTCGACCTGGCATCCGGTACTACGTCTGACATACCGGTTCATGGTTCTGGCCCTGTCAACCGCAGTGTCGACGGGCGTTGGCTCTGCGGAGTGGAATTGCTGCTGCATTACGCCTGGTTGCTCGATACCACGAAATCAGCGGCACCCGAGCGCCTGCCGGCGCATCATGCGCATGCGATCACGGTGGCGACCGAGCACGGCCGTGTGTTCTGGAACGACGGCAATGCGTTGATGTCGCGGTTGATCGCTTCAGCGGATGCGCCACAACAGCATGCGAACTTTTCACGCATCCCCAAGTTCCTGGAGCTCTCGCACGACCAGCGACTGATTGCGATTGGACTAAGCGACCGTGAAGTGCATTTGTGGGATTGGCAACACGATCGCCGCGTCGGTCCGGTGCTGATGCATCATGGAGAGCTGCATGCGATGGCATTCTCCGCTGGCGGCCGCACGTTGATGACGCTCGATCAGGCGGCGGTGCTGCGGTTTTGGAACGTCAGAACCGGCAAGCTGGTGCTGGAACAGCAGGTCCACACTGGCTTGCCCGGCAACATCACCCAAGCCCGCTTCTCCCCCGACGGCCGCTTCTTGGTAATCCTCTACAACCGTCAACACTTTGCCACGCTGCGGCTGTATTGAGCAGCACAGGACATGACATTCGGCAAAATTCTAAGCACTACAGGACATGATATTCGGCAAAATTCGATCAGCCGGCACGCGTTAGCGTCCGGTTTTCACGAGACATGAGCCATTCAGCGGCAACCGATTTAACTGAAAGACCGATTCAGCCCTGCTGAAGCGTCTGCCCTTGTCGGCTGGGGGGCCGAGAACGAAATGGCCTTGCATCACCACGCGGGATCAATCGCAACCCGATGCGTGAGGTACGGCGCAACTTCATTCTAGCGGTCTGTTGCAGCATAAGTTTGGGGTCGGAGGCCGCACGGCTCGCGCCGTTGCGTTACCAATGGTAACGGCAGGGCGTTAGCCAAATGGCACTCACTTTGTCTTTCTGAATGTTTTCTGTGCGACCCTAGTGAAAACGGCACGTGTTTTGCGCCAGTCGTTCCGGTTTTCTTTAAACTGCCAAAAGAGAACCACGCATGGCTACCGATTCCCAGGCCCAAAGTTTAAGTGCCGCTTACGAATTGCTCAAGCAATGGACCGATATCGGCGAAGCTGACGCGTTCGAGGAGTTGGGACCAGCAACCGCTTACAAGACCAGTGTCGTGCTGTGGCTGATGCTCTTTCAGCGACTCAATCCCAAGGCCAGTTTGTGCGATGCGGTATTGCACTTCGTCGAAACCGCACCCGACGAACTGAAAACCAACAAACGGCTGCGGGAGGGCTCACTTTCCACCAAAAGCGGCTCCTACAGTGATGCACGCCAGCGGCCCAGCTTGAAAGCGGCCCGGTGGTTCGAGCAACGAGTCTCCTCGTCGATCGTCAACTCCACGACGCCCGCGTTCAACGACCAACGCGTCTTCCTGATCGATGGGACGACTTTCGCCCTCGCTCCGGTGGACGAACTTCAACAGCAGTATCCGCCTGCCTCCCAGCACGGGCAAGGGGGGTGGCCCATAGCTCATGTTGTTGTGGCACATGAGCTTAGCTCCGGTGCGGCGTTACCGCCGGAAATTGGAGCGATGTATGGCCCCAACGCCGTCTCCGAGACTCGGCTCGCTCAAGCAGTCATGAGGCGCTTGCCGCCCCAGTCAGTTGTCATGGCTGACGCGGGTTTCGGCATCTTCTCGACCGCCTACCCTACTCAGCTAAATGGACACAACTTTGTTCTGCGATTGACGAAGGACCGGTTCAATCGCATTGGCAAACGAGCTGAGTTGGTCAGCTCCGGCGCGACCTCGAAAAGCTACCGCGTTGAGTGGACTCCTTCGGCCAAAGAACGAGTTACCAACCCTCAGTTGCCGCAGGACTGCGTCATCTCGGCGATGCTTCATGAACTCAAGATTGGCGAGGAAAGCCTTTACATTGCTGAAGATCTGGGAGCATCGCCCGGGCAATTGCGGGAGCTTTTCTGGAAACGCAACGACGTGGAAGTGGATATCCGCAATCTCAAGTTGGTGATCGGCACTGAAGAGATCCGCGCCAAGTCCAACGAGATGTTTCTCAAGGAGTTCGCCTTGTCGATGGTGGCTTACAATCTGACCACCCAGTTGCGTCGGCAAGCCGCGGCGGTGGGTCAGTGCGAACCACGAGAGTTGAGCTTTACCGGGGTGTGGTCGGTGTACCGACACATGCTCCAAGGCATCCAACTGAGCGACCCGAGCCAGTGGCCCGCACGGCTGGAGCGAGCGCTGCGGTACGCCTCGCAAAAGAAGCTGCCGCAGCGTCCCGGGCGCAGCTACCCGCGAGAAGCCTACCCGCGACGGCCGAAAACGACCCACTTTCAGAAACGCAAAAAGCCACAAAAAACCGAGGAATCCACCGAACCAACATCAAAGTGAGTGCCATTGGGCGCCAGCCCCCGGCCCTGCCAGCCCGAAGTTTTACCTGTAACAGACCACTAGGCTCACTGGATTCGGAGTGGCTTGACCTGGCGGAGATTTTGGCCAAACTGTCAGGCCTGCCCCTCTGCCTGCGGTGAACGACTGCCCGCCCCCCAATAAAATGGCGCCAGTAGCCAATGGTCTCTCCATCCGAATTGACGCCGATTCGAGGTTTGCTCGCTGGTGATGAGCAGGCACATCGCGAAGTCTGGGCGGAGCACTATGCCAGGCTGCGCGGGGTCGTTGCTCGAAAGCTGACGCAGTTACCTCAACTGGTCAGCAAGGAAAGCGACATCGCGGTGCAAGCGATGCATCAGTTTCTGGCGGGTGCCGTTGCCGGCCGTTTCCCGCAACTAACCGATCAAGGAGCGATTTGGCGGTTGTTGCGGACGATCGCGATCCGCAAGATCAATGACGAACTGAAGTACGCGCGAGCGAGCAAACGGGGCGGGGCGGGCACAGCCCCGGAAAAAGCCGGAGTTCGTCCGCCTCGCTGCGCAGGCAGCGTTTCAATCGAGCAACTCCAAGACCGCAAATCCGACACAGCGGACGATCGGCTCGTTGTTGACGACCTGTTCCAGCACCTGCTTGCGAGGCTACCCGATGACCTCGCGCGGCGAATCATCTTGATGCGATTACAAGGAAGTTCGTCCGTTGAAATTGCCGCGCAACTGGGACTTTCAACGCGTTCAGTCCAACGTCGACTGCGGGAGATTCAAGCTTGGTGGACGACGGAGTTCCTCGCTGGCCCCGACGCTCGGTAAACACACATGGACACCCAGCCCCTCGTCCGCGACCCGCTGCTGATCCATCTTGATGCAATCGACCTGGCGTGGCGCCAGCAACAGCCGATCGATATCCGTCAACTCATTCACCAACTCGAGCCAACCATCACCGCTGAGGAGCAGGCCGACCTGCTGGCCGCCGACTTGGAATGGCGTTGGCGATCGGCCGGCTTTGCGTTTCGCCCTGAACAGGAACGGGGCGACCCCCAGGCCGCTTTTGATGGCTTCCAGCCGCCATTGGTTGAGCAGTACCCCAGTGTTTTTCCTCGACTTGGCGAGAGTGCCGCAGCGCTCCGATTGCTTGCCGAGGCCGAGTTCATCGCTCGCAGTCGCTGGAACAACCCGCCCTTGATCGCTGCCTTCGCGCAGCGATTCACCGCACTAGGTGACCTGCAGCCGCTGCTGCTGTCGGCGCTCGATGAAGTCACCCCGTTGTTGGTCACTCTCCGGCATGACGACCAAGTCGTCGGGCGTTTCCAAGCCGGCTCAGATGTCGCGCTGGGACGCGGCGTTTCAGGCGAACTGCTGGGGTTCGCCGACCGATCGGGATTTGCCGCTGATGATGATTCCGCAGACACGGCTGGCCCTGAGCGGCTGGTGATTGCCACATCGAGCCAGACCACCATCTCCCGCACTCAGGCCCGTTGGACGCGGCTCTCGCTGGACCAAGTGCGGATTGAAAACACCAGCCGTAACGTCGCAATGCGCGTCGCCAGCAGAAAGCTGCTCCCCGGCGACTCGTGCAGCGACTATCTCCCCGTAAGCATCCATATCCCTCCCATGCGCATCGGGCTGGAACTGGCGATTTAGCCCGATTTCTGCTGATCGAAGCATCCAACGCGGTTTGTTCCACGAGATCAAATCGTCATCACTATCGAAGGGTTGCTTTGGACATCTTGCCAATCGCTGGCTTTTTCAGCGGAATTCCAAATGTTCGCTCTCGGCAGGTGAACAGACCGTCACGCGGCGATATTTTTTTCTTTTTCTTGTCGCCGGTCAGGCAAATATTCCATTGTTCTATAGTCCGAGGTGATTGTGCTGCCCAATGCCGCGCGTGTATTACACCCCGTTAACCCTCACCCGGTTGCGCGCGAACCTCCCTCCCTCTTGCCGTTGGCAAACAGTATCTATTTGTGCCCCCTCTCTCCAAGAAGCTTCAAACGCCTTTATTGGATGTTTTGCAATGAACGTAACACCAGTTTTCTGTGTCATGCTAATTAGCAGTCTAGCATTTTTCGCTGGGGCATTCGACAAGACTGCGAGCGCGAATGATCTTGGCATCAATGGTCGGTTTCAAATTGATGCTTTCCAGACGTACCTCGTTGTGAGTTACGTAGATCCAAACGGAGTGGGGGTTCTGATGGGCCTGCGCCCCGGTGACATCATCACAACAGTCAATGGGATCGCTCCAGCCAATAGTGACGCCTTCGCTCAGCTTTTACGCCGCGACGGAGGAAAAGTTTTTCTCGAGGTTCAACGACGAACCAGAGGCGGGGTTCTTTATCTTGAATTGACGGGGGACTTGCGATATCAGGCTCCATCGTTCGATCGCCAGTCGCCGATTGGCTGGCAGCGGCCGTCATTTCCTAATCGGCAACAGCAATCACAATTTCCGCAACGGCGCGAGTATCCAATGCAGCAGCTGCATCCGATGTGGCACTCGTGGTGAGAGCTATGGTTGGACAGGTGGATGCCAGGGTAACCCCTGGGCGAAGCGCCCAGCAGTTAGTGGTTGTTAATACAAAATGAAACTGCTCAATATGTGCGCTGGACTCAGTACTGAGTCGATGCGAAGCATTTGTGCAAGCGTCGCCGTATCGTTGGTGTTCATGTCCGCGGCTTCGGCTCAAACACTTGGGTTCAATTTTGAGCCTACATTAGGTCGCTCGGGAGTCGAATTGATCGTTGTTGATGTGACATCTGGCACGACAGCGGATCAAATGGGGCTACGGCGCGGCGACGTTATTGAGTTAGTCAACGGCAAGGCTTTTTACATTCAGCAATCGGTGCCAGCTATTCAGCGGTCGTTAAAAGCAATGTTGCAGATACGTGGTGGCGAAGTGGTCTTGCATGTTCGCCGCAATGGACAGTTGGGGACATTGCACGGTCACCTGGGACCTAGGGGCGGTTCTGAGAAGGATCGCGAGATCACCATAAACATTTTCCCTGGTGCGCCAGGCCCAGCTTTGCCTTACGAAACGTGGCGTCCTGCAATGGAGCCATTGCCTGACCCGGGATTTGGTGCTTATGTGGAAGGATTCATAGAGCCTCTGACCGGCACGCGGTATCTGCAGGTCAAGCGTGTCTTTCCCGGTGGCCTAGCGCACGCACACCATGTTCGCGTTGGGGAGGTGATTCTTAGCGTTGATGGCCGTAAAATTGAGACCTTGCCTGATTTTACAAATGCTTGGGCAAGAGCCGGGCGAACGTTTGAGTTAGTCGTAATGTCAACTATCGGCGAGATAAGAGTCGTTTACGTTCGGCGGTAAGGGCTGAAGGGGCGTGACAGGGACTGTAGCTTTATGTCGCTTGGACAAGGGGGCCGCTTGTTTTGCGGCGCATCGTCTCGCCAGGGCAGTGCGAAAGAAGGCGAGTCAGGCAGTCGTCGTCGCTGAGCGAGGCTGCTCGGACTTGCAGAATTGCTTCAGCGCCCTCGGGGCGATTGCAAAATACCTTCGCTCCCCTGATCCGAACACTTGTTTCTATCGCCTTTACTCAGGTGCTGGTCGGCGGTAGACCCAGATTTTAATATTCCGAGATATGCATTTTCACCTGTTTTCATTGCGTTCATGCACATTTGTGATTCATCTGCTTTTTCGTTGGTATTGGTGGATAATTCGCGCTAACATTGCTCGCCCTCAGGATCTACAAGACGACAATGCAGATGGGGGCGCGATGATCTGCACTTCGATACTCGAGTAAGGCTTTCAATTTGTCTGGTTTGGCAAGCTTTCCCATTTTCGGCGTAGAACAAGAGCATTTTGTCTTTCATCCCGGGAAACGCCCTCCCTCGCATCGCACGATTGAGCATCTATGGGATCTTCTGATTGCTAACAGCGGATTCTCCGAACGCTGCGCAAATTCCACCGGAATGAGACTGTCGATTCAGCGTCCCAGTCCGCATGGACCAATCGTCATTTCGAACGATGCCTGTACTCATATCATCGAAGTCTCTTTCCCGAAAATGGCGAGCCTTGATGCGTTTGCAGAGTTGTATCAAACGACCTGGGAGACACTGGAGGGAAATTTATGTGAGCTTGATCTGGAAATCTATCTGGGAAGTTCCATTGATGATTGTTTGCCTCGAAAATCAACCGAAGCCAAAGACGCACGTCATGCCCATGTAATCGATCTCGACGACTTGGCCAGTGTAAATTGGCGGCCCAAAGAATCTGACCCCGATGGAGCGAGGCTAAGAAAAATTCTACAAAGGATGAAGCTTGGGAGCCCTCTGTTCGCCCAGGCATTTCCGGCGTGTTTCACCGCTACACACATTAATTTCGACTTAGATGTGAACGAGGTCGTGAGTCGGCTACATGGGTTGTACGCTCGCGAGATTGACGTTCCGGCGCGGTTCGCTCAATGCGGAGTGTTTCGACAAGTCAGTGGACGATGCGTGAGACTGTTATCCTGGCTTGCAAATTTTCACGGTTCTTACCCGCTGCTCGGTATTCCGGCTCGGTTACCGGACAGCGTAAAAGAGTACGAGGAGCTTTGCTCCCAGTGTGATGGTCGAGACTTTAGTTTTGTATCGATCCGGAATGCGAGGAGAGTTGAGTTTCGTAGCGCCTGTTCTCAGCCGACAGTGGAGGATGTGTTGGACTTGATTCGATTCCGATGGGAATCGTATCAAATATCTGTGGATGAGCCAGTGTTGGATATGGAATCCATCCGAGCGGAGTTCATCAGAGTGTGTAAAAATGGTCGCAGCCACTCATTTAGTGATTGAAGATAATTCGCACCGAAGCTTGTGGACACATACGCATGCACGACCTTTTCACCCCTGGGTTTAAGTTGCTCTACGACGCTTGTCGCGAGCAAAGTCGAATTGATTCCGTAGGGCGAATGCACCTTCAGTCGGCCGATGGGACAATCCCACACGAGCTTCTGCACGGATATCCGGTCGTATTTTCCAATCACATGTTTCCAAAGAAGAGCGAGTTGGACTTAGTCGATTTGTTGGACGGTCATTGTCCGGGGCTTCGAATCCAAGTACGCCGAGCGAGCTTTGAATCCGCAGGCCAATACCTCACCGAGCGAGAGCTAGAGGAGGTCCCGATGGCGGACTATCTGCGGGGCCTCCGGTCAGCGATCGGCAATCAGCAGTCGACAGTCAAGTATGCGGGAAATCAAAAGCTGCCTTCATCGGTGGAGCAACTGCTGAAAATGGCTGCGCCTGTTCGAGGAGTGGTTTTCGAGCAACCTGTGTTCTGGTTGGGGGGGATGGGCAGCGCCACCCCGCTTCACAAAGATTCGACGGACAATTTCGCTTTTCAAATTTGCGGTACCAAACGTTGGATACTGTTTCCAGTGAGAGACATTCCATTTCTATACATGGAGAGACCGCTGCAGTACACCGATTTTGCAACCAGTCAGGTTGATCCAAAGAATCCGCGGCTGGATCGATATCCGCTTTATTCGAATGCGAAATCGGTTGTAGTGGATGTCAAAGCTGGCGAAATGCTTTACCTGCCAGCAGGTTGGGCGCACTACGTCGAAAACGTTTCCATGAGCTTAATGGTCAACTACTGGGTGTCGCGAAGGTAAGTCGATTATTTCATGTCTGATCAATACGAAAAATTTTCAGCTATCTCTCAAGAGCTTCTACTTGAGGAATCGAGGTTGCTGGCAGTCTATGAATCGATGCGGACGGCGAGAGAATGTGATGATTATGAGAATAAATTGATTCGTCAGGGGACAGTTCGGTTTCAAATTGGTGGGCGTGGAGCAGAGATTTCGGCACTCGCTTCTCTTTTCACACACAAGGGAGATACATTTCATCTGCATTGGCGTGATCGCGCCCTGAGACTTGCAGTTGGATTAGACTTGGAGGCGATAGTTAACTGTTTCTTTGGGATTGAAACGGAGGATTCCACTGATCGCCATTTGGTCAGTCATGACTTCGATCGAGAGCTTTGTGTTTATCCCATAGCCACGCCAGCCTCTTCTCATTGTCTCCCCGCGTGCGGAGTTGCTTCTGCTCTGATGTTAACCGGTGGAGATCACGTGTCGATTTGCTCGTTGGGGGATGGTTCGACTAGGCAAGGGGAGTTTCTGGAGGCAATTGCCTACTCCATAGAGAATCGTCTGCCGATTCTTTGGTTGATAATAGACAATCAGTATGCAATTTCGACGGCGACGAAGGGCCGTACGGCGCTCGATCTTCTTATTCGAGAAAATTGCAGGACGGTGCAGGGCAGGTGCGTAGTCGACTGCTTGCGTGCTTTTAATAAATCGCTTCGCGAGATTCGAGAAGCGAGCCATCCGCAAATTATTCGGTTATGCGTGCCCAGGTTGAGCGGCCACACAAGTCACGACAACGAGTCACTTTATCGTTCAGAAGACGAAATGGCTTTGTCTTCATTGCTCGATCCACTTCATTATTTTCGAAGCTGGATCGTCCAGGACCGTGTTGTCGATGAAATCCAACTGGAGGAACTGGATGCGCAGATTCGATCAAGGGTTCGTGGAGTGTATGATGGCGTCCACGAGGTCTGGCGTAAGAGATCTGGCGATTTGCTACTCAAGTTTCGGTCTTTAGGTAATTCCGGGGAGGAACTTTCCGCTCAGGTTGGAGCAGAGAGAATTGTAGATGCGACACGGCTTATGCTTGGCCAGATCCTTGCTGCCGACAGTGAAAGTCTTTTAATCGGAGAAGACGTGGAAGATCCACTTGGAGGCGTATTCAGGCTCACCAAGGGTTTAAGTACAGTGCATGCCGGTCGAGTAACTAATTCCCCACTGGCTGAAGCTTCTATTTTGGGGGTAGCCTACGGGAGAGCACTTGCTGGAAAGAGGACGATTGCAGAAATACAGTTTATGGATTTCCTGGCGCCGGCGTGGAATCAGCTTGTTTCAAATATTTGTAGCCATCCATGGCGGACGATGGAGCGTTGGCCGCTCCCTCTTGTTATTTACACAGTTGCCGGTGCATATAGTCCCGGTGAAGGCATGTTTCATTCGCAAGTGAATGCGTCGCTACTCGCGAAAAACAAAGACTTGATTGTGGCTTACCCGTCTAGCCCTGATGATGTTCGTCGAGTTTTCGGCAATGCATGGATCAGCGAGAAGCCGACATTTGTGATTTTGCCTAAAGCTCGACTCTGGGATCGCCAAGCGAAGCTGCGGCCGACCCCAAGAGGCTTTTCTGCGACTGCAAGATGCGAGGGTGAGGATGTTACTATAGTGACCTGGGGAAACGGTGTCGTCTTGGCCGAACATGCAAGTAAGCTAATCCCAAAGGTATCCGTTGAAATTATTGACCTCTGTTATCTAAATCCCGTTGACTTCCAGGCAGTCCGCAAGTCTGCAATCAAGACAGGCAGGGTGATTGTTGTGGATGAGGACAGTCGAGAAGTTTCGGTTGGCTCTGATCTCATAAGCCGGTTAGTTACGTGCAAGGACTGTTGGTCTCGGCTCAAGTCGCCACCTCGTCTAATTGCACGTAAATCACAGTATTTGCCTACAAGTGAAATCGGGGAGCGAGTCGCCCTGCCATTCCCCGATGATATAGCTTTTGAGATTTCGCAAATGCTCGTTGGCTCTTCGCTTTGAGGCTAAATGTTGTAGATCCAGATTTGAGTCTGCAGCTTCCCTGCGGCCCCCAGCAGTATGAAGTTTGTAGCCTTCAGTAGTTTTTGAACTGCTGAATTATTTGGGTTGGTCATTCCCATCAAAAAAGCCATGTCGGAACGTGTTGCTTCAGAAATGAGGTGTTTCATCAGCAAAACCGCTGGGGTGTGAGTTGCAGTGGGCTTGCGCACATAAAGAGATACTTCTCCGATTTTTGCCTTTGATAATGGATTGTTTTTAGTTGGGAAAATACCTGCCCATCCGTCTAGTTGTCCGTCTTTGAAGGCACAGTGGAGAGAGAAGGGTGGCTTCAGGCCGCTATTGAGCATCTCGATGAATTGATTTCGTAGATCTGGAAAGCTTTGAGGATTCCAGTCGCGAGATGCCAGCTTTTGATTGTCAATCCAGATGTTCCAAGCTTCCTCAAAGTCTTCGATTTTCATTGGGGCGATTATCCATGACTGATTTGAGTTGATTGCGGCTACTTCAGAACTATCTTCGCGGGTTTTTGAGTCAGTAACTGTATTTGGTGTTGTGACTCCGTTTCCATTGATGCTAACGAGCAAGGAGCCGACGGGAAGAATTTGCCCCAAAGATGCGTGATGCGCGGATACTATACCAGTGCAGGGCGCAGCAACTTCGTGAATAGCCTTGTCGCTTTCCAGCACACACGCGCATTCCCCTGATTCCAAAAGCTGACCTAAATTTGGTAGTTGGATAACTGTGAACTCTGTAAGGGAGTAGCCAAATGCTGGAATTCGAATCTGCACGATAAAGTCCGATTCGGAGGTGCTGTCGAAAGTTGAGTTCTTGAAAAGGCGGAAATGAGCGGCGCATCCTACTGAAACTTCAATCTTTTAGCCGCCCGAGTTGGGAACGAGGACAGGCCGTGAAACAGGATACGACAGACACTGACGCAACGCCAGTGGCCCAGAACTCGATGCCAAAGTGCGCGGTTAAAGAGTCCAGTTCGACCAGCGTTGCCTGCTGGATGAACTCGTTCGAGAAGGAGCCAGACGAATGCTGCAGTCGGCCATTGTCAATTCGCACCCGAACGGTTCTTCGGGGATTTTAGTGACTGACCATCAGAGAACGAGGGTTTGGAGGCATTGTGGCGGTGTCCAAAGTCGTCCGGGACATGTGGGCGCCCGAGGAAACAACCCGTCGCCGAATCGGATCGGCGACGGGCCGCGAGCACTTTCGGCGCATCGCAGACCGGGCTATTCCTCGGCGAGTTGCACCTTTGCAAAAGTCGCTTCCGCTTCACCTGGCATTCTCAAAATAACGGATCAATCCTTCGGACATCGCAGCAATTCATCAAAAAACCTAACAACCGTGGGCGACTCGAACAGCCACAAAAATGCCCGAAGAACCATTCGTTTTAAAGAGATGCCACTTCAACCCTGCTCGGCAGTCGCAGCAGGTGAGGGGTCTCCTGGCTGGTGACGACGAGTGTAGCGCCAGCCCACGCAGGCCAGCCACAGAATCAGCGGAAAGAAGTAGGCCATCCTGGGCCAAGACCGCCTCAGGGAATCCGCATTGGGTTGTCCGTCATAGTCGATAAGGGTGAACTTCGCTGGCAGGTCCAGCAGCAACGCAGTCGAAAACGCACCAGCCTCATCCTGCCGCTGGACGATATCAGCGTACAGGACGTTGATGTAATTGGCTCGCTCTCGGATCAATAGCAGGCGTTCCACGTTATGGGGAAGGTCGTCCCGTGAGAAGCGGTGTCTCGCAGCGTGACAAGCTTCAACGAAGACGAGCGAGAAGTCCATTCCCTGTCGACTGCCAACCTCGCGCAGGACGCTGAACAACTCCGGTTTGGTAATCCCTAGCTGGTTGATCCATAAGGGCAATTCCTCATCCGGGGTTTCGCTGTTGGCGATACGAAGGATTTCATCCCGGTTGGTCTCCTCGGCACGGACGGCCAACCTCGGTGTGGCGATCTTTGTTTCGCTTCCATGCGACTTTAGGATCAGCACGAACCGATGTTGTCGAGGGTCGAATTGCTTCGCCACGTACGATAGGGCGGCTTCCAGCATGTCCGCACGGGAGAGCGGGTTGGCTGCCAAGATGAAGTTATCATGTGCGGAATCGATTGGGAGCTGTGCTGCTTGCACTCGGTCGTCACCCGGCTTCCACAACAGACACTTGCTTGACCGGAACAACTGATTGGTGATGACCACCAAACCGCCGGACGACTTTTGCGTCGGGATTTCGATACTCAGATCACTGACTTCCAGCCCGACTGCCGCATTAAACTGCTCTCGGTCCATGTTCAAATCAGCGACGATCCGTGCTGTTTTGAGTGAGGGCTCCGAGTTCAGCCAGCCAATGATCGTTTCGTAGTTCTGTCGCTCGGCTTCATCCGGGGCTGTCTCGTTGGCAAGATAGATCACAACCTCAGGCCGGTCGGACTCGGCGTGGCAATCCGACGCGACCAGCAGTGACCACACAGCAAAACAGCCGCCGAGGGCGACACCCCAGCGGCCATGGACTTTCAGGTTGCTCACGAAGCCGCGACCTTAGAACGCATCAGCACCGAGCCGGCCAACTTGGCTCTTGTCGAGCCGGCCATGATCGCTCTTGTCAATCACCCCCTCCGCAGTATGGTGTGCTTGGACAGCGGGGTCGACCGTCAAGCCGTAACCTGCAAATCCCAGAGCAAAGAGGCTAAAGGCGACGGTGAGGATTGTTGTTCTATTCATGGATTTGTCCCTTCGGATGGGGGTGGCACGCTCAGGTACTTTCCAAAGTGCGCGATGCCCCGTTGATGACTTAATGGAATTTTGCGCCGCGGAACGACATGATTTTCAAAAAAGAACAAGAAGAGCCGGTATTCCTTGTCTATTCCGGCGGCCGAGGGGCAATGGGTGACAGTTGGTGCCTCTTCAAGGAATGGGTGGCTCGCCAAGTTGATGCTGCCGTGCTGATGCGATGCTGCCCGCTCCTGCCAATGCGTGCTTGGCTGAGACTGAACATCGCCCAGTTCTGCCGGGAGCAAGGCCGGCCGTTGACGACCGGCTGCCGATGGGCGACAGTGTGACGCAGACTGACGGTTTTCGGGCACAGAAACCGCGGTCAGCCGACGCCACCGCCCGCGTAGCTCAGGGGATAGAGCGGAGCTTTCCTAAAGCTTAGGTCGCAGGTTCGATTCCTGCCGCGGGTATTGAACGGGATGGCCGAGCGGCGAACGATTCTTCTCAGTGTCTCAGCACCGTTTCCGCATCCGCACCACGGGGCGGGTAGCTAAGCAGGCCACCACAAGCGAACAGGACAGGGACAATCCGCATCATGGAAACACTGGACTGGGTGGTTCCGTACGTTTGGGAGCTGATCCGCGAAGATATTTTTTGGGTCGGGCGGACGGTGGTGGCCGGGGCGATCGCGGCGGTGATCGGGATCGAGCGGGAGAAAGCGGGCAAGGCCGCTGGGGTGCGGACTCATATGCTCGTGGGCATCGCGGCGTGCACGTTCGCCAGCGTCGGCAACATGGTCTCCGGCGAAACCAACCAGTTCCGCTTCGATCCGCTCCGCGCGGTCGCGGCGGTCGCGACCGGGATCGGTTTTCTTGGCGGTGGCATCATCTTCGTCACCGATCGCCGCGACCATGTCCGCGGGCTGACCACCGCGGCCTCGATCTGGGCGACCTCAGCGATCGCCGTGACGGTCGCTTTCGGGCATTACGTGTTTGCGATCTCGATGGCGCTCATCCTCTTCTGCGTACTGCGCTGGATCAAGTTCTTTAGCGTCCGCACCGACGATTTCAACAGCGATGAAAGCCGGCCGCCGCCCAGCGGCGCCGAGGGGGCAAAAGATTAGAATCGGCAGCGACGGCTAATTTCCACCCCGTGCCCTCAATCCGAGCAGAGACGATGAGCGAGACGACAATCGAACCGGACGCCAGTAACCCAGACCTCACCGATCGCACCGCCTTGGACATCTCGCTGTTGGTGCTGCGCGTGATCGTGGGGGTGATCATGATGGCGCATGGGGCTCAAAAGCTGTTCGGCGCCTTCGGTGGCGGCGGCATGCAGCCGCTTCGACAACCTCGGGATGCTCGCCTATCCGGTCGCGATCGGCGAGTTTTTTGGCGGCTTGGGCATGATCGTCGGTTTTCTAGCGCGGTTTTCCGCTGTAGCGAACATCGTGATCATGATCGGCGCGATCGCGATGGTGCACGGCAAGAACGGCTTTTTCCTCAGCAACGGTGGCTACGAGTTCAACTTGGCCCTGATCGGTTTATTGGTGCCGATCGTGCTCGTCGGGCCTGGCAGATACGCGCTGGGGCGCTGCCTGCCGCTTCCCAAAGCCCGCTATGCTGACCGACCGGTCGCGGTGCTGGAGTGATGTTGCGACGCAGGCGCTGCGGGTTGTGGTTCGTGGGAACCGGACGCTAACGCGTGCCGGCTGATCGAATTTTGCCGCAGTTCAGCGCAATACAAGCTCGATGCGCAGGCGAGTGACGCGCACTGCATCAAAAGGGCCCATTTCGACCCGACGGCCATGACCAGAACAACCGAGAGCAACCCTGATTCAAATTGCCAGACCAATCGTAAGCGAGAGCGTTCGCCGGACCACTCGCTTGCGCTTCGGGCTTGTATCAGGACCACTCGCTTGCGCTTCGGGCTTGTAGGAGTACACCTGACAGTATCTTGCTGCCAAGTCCTGTTCAAGTCGGCGATTTCCGCTGATTCCGCGGGTCATGATGCCGAACGATTCCCTCTGCTGTAGCTACCTACTTCAGGTCGGCCCAAGTGGCGCCGGTGCCGACTTCGACCTTCAGCGGCACGCGGAGCGGCATCACGCCGGTCATCTCTTGGCGGACCAGTTGTTCCAGCTCGCTGGCATGTTCAGCGGCGACTTCAAACACCAGTTCATCGTGAATCTGCAGCAGCAACTTGGCATGCAGGTCGGACTGCGCCAACCGCCGGTGCAGCGCGATCATCGCACTCTTGATCAGGTCGGCGGCGGAGCCCTGGATCGGGGTGTTGATTGCGATCCGTTCGGCCTCGGTCAGGTTGCGGCGTTTGCTCGGTTCCAGTTGTGACAGATCGCGGACGCCCTGAATGGCCCGCCGCCGCCCCAGAATCGTCTGCACAAAGCCATTGCGGCGACAATCGAGCAGGGTCTGCAGCATGAAGTCCTGCACGCCGGGATACCGCGCAAAGTAGAGTTCGATGTACTGGGCCGCTTCGTCTTTGCTGATCCCCAGCGTCCGCGCCAGGCCGAAGGGGCTTTGGCCGTAGACGATCCCGAAGTTGATTGTTTTGGCCATCCGCCGCATCTCCGGAGTGACCGCCGATTCCTCCACGCCGTTGACTTCGGCCGCGACGCGGGTGTGGATGTCGCTGTCCTGAACGTACGCGTCCAGCAGCGCTGCATCGCCGCTGTAGTGCGCCAGCACTCGCAGTTCGATCTGCGAATAATCCGCCGCCAGCAGCAACCAGCCCTCTGGCCCGGCGCGAAACGCACCGCGGATCGCCCGGCCCTCTTCGGTCCGGATCGGAATGTTTTGCAGATTCGGATCGGTGCTGCTCAGTCGCCCGGTCGCCGCCACGTCCTGGCGAAACGAGGTATGGACCCTGCCTGTCTTGGGGTTGACCAGTCGTGGCAGGGCGTCGATGTAGGTGTTCTTGAGCTTGGTCGCTTGACGGTATTCGATTAGCCGCGCCGGCAGAGGGTGACTGAGCGATAAGGTTTGCAAAACTTCGACATCGGTGCTCGAACCGGTCTTGGTCTTCTTGACGACCGGTAAACCCAGGTCTTCGAACAACACCTTGGCGAGTTGTTTGGGGCTGTCGAGATTGAACTCACCGCCGGCGGCAGCAAAGATCTCTGCCTTCAATCCAGCAATCTTTGCTTCAAACAGGCCGCTCATCGCCGCGAGGTATTCGACATCGATGCGGATGCCGTTGAACTCCATTTCGGCGAGCACTTCGATCACCGGCATTTCCAGATCGCGGTATAGGTCGCTCAGCCCCAGGTCGGCCAGTTGGGCACGGACCAGCGGGACGAGCCGCAGCGGGATGTCGACGTCTTCACAGGCATAGTGCGTGATCTGTTCGAGCGGCACTTGGTCCATCGTGATCTGCTGTTTGCCGCTGCCGATCAGCGCTTTGATCGGTGTCATTGTGTGATTGAGGTAGCGGCGGGCGAGGTCGTCCAGCGTGTGGTTGCGCGCTCCGGGGCTGAGCAGGTAGTCGGCGACCATCGTGTCGGTCAGCGGACCACGGAGCTCGACGCCCACGCCGCGGAGCACGATCTGATCAAACTTGATGTTTTGGCCGATTTTGCCGATCGCTTCGTGTTCCAGGATCGGTCGCAAGCGGTCGGCTACTTCGCTGCAATCCAGTTGCGGTGACCCTGCGGGGGAAAGCACCGGAATGTACGCGGCCTGGCCTGGCGCCCAAGCGATTGAAATCCCCACGAGGTCACTGGCCCGCGGGTCGGTGCCGGTGGTCTCGGTGTCGACCGCGATCTCGCTGCAGGTTGCCAGTCGCTGCACCAGGGCGTCGAGCGCTGGCAAGTCGGTGATCAACTGGTAGTCGACTTCAGGGGCCGGTGCGGCTTCGGCAACTGCGGTTGTGGCGCCGCCGAAGACTTCGGTTACGCGGGTCCGCAGCCGGCGGAACCCGAACAGATCCATCAATTCGGTCAATTTTGCGACATCGGCGCGCATCGTCGACTGTTCCCAAGGCGGCTCGCAAGGAACATCGTCGCGGAGCTGCACCAGTTGCCGGCTGAGCAGCGCCTTTTCGCGGCCGGCTTTGAGGTTTTCTTTGCGTTTGGCACCGGCGACGCTGTCGGCGTTATCGAGAATCGCGTCGAGCGTGTCGAACTGGGTGAGCAATTGGCAGGCGATCTTCGGGCCGATCAGCGGGATGCCGGGGACGTTGTCGACCGGATCACCGACGAGCGCTTGGTAGTCGACGACTTGTTCCGGCCGGATGCCCCAGTCGGCCATCAGCTCCGTCGCGGTCATTTCTTGGTTCTTGCGGATGTTGTACAGCCGCACGCGATCGGTGATCAGTTGCCGGCAATCCTTGTCGCTGGTGACAATCAAGCACTCGCCACCGGCGGCGTCGACCTGTTTGGACACCGTTGCCAAGATGTCGTCCGCTTCGAAGCCGACACACTGCATGATTCCGATGCCCATCGCTTCGACCACCTGGCGAATCAGCGGGATCTGTTGCCGCAGTTCCTCGGGCATCGACTCGCGCTGCGCCTTGTAATCGGCAAACAACTCATTGCGGAACGTGACCGCACCTTTGTCAAACGCACAGATCAGATAGGTTGGCGACTTTCGCTGGATCAGCTCGATCAAATCGCTGACGAACCCGTGAACGGCGGCGACCGGCAAGCCGCCCGGGCTGGTCATCGGCGGCAGCGCGTGGAACACCTGATAGATCAACGAGTGCGCATCGACGAGCACGACGGTGGCCCCGGCCAACGGCTTGGAGTCACCCGCGTCACCGCTGCTGAGCGCTTGCATGGTTGTCCCCTGCGGTTCATCCGTCGCCGGGGGCGCCGGGCCTGTCCCCTGCTCATCCGCGTCAAAGCCGAGCAGGTTGGGTTGGTGCGTACCCGCTGGGCCGGCGGCACGTCGGGCTGCTGCGCGGGCAGCGGGCTGTTGGCTGGAGGCAGGCGTTGGAAGTTGTCGTCGCATAAAAGTCGCTTGGGAGTTGGCGCGCAGGTCCAGAAGCGGTGCAAGCTGCGCCACGTCGCGCTGAAATGCCGCCAAAATTAGTCGGTGTTCGTGGGATTTCGTCGTCTGGAAGCTACAATAGTGCGTAACAGTGAGTAAAGTAACGTGTTAACCGGCGGGGGCGGGTACGAATCCGGGGGACGGAGATCGTGACGCAACACCTACCGCTGGCTCTCCTCTTGGTCCTCAAGGCAAATTCGATATGGCCGCGCGTGATGACTCGGTAATCCGGGGCAGCTTGATTACCTCTTTGATCGTTCTGGTGCTGTCATTGGCCCTGAACTTCTTTCTGTACCGCTGGGGCAGTACCAGTTCGCTCGAGTCGGAGCGCGCCCGCGAACAGTTGACCAATACCCAGAATCAATTGCGGACCAGCAGCGAGCGGATCACGCTGATGAAGGCGATGATGGGTCAGGGAACGCTCAGCGACGCCGAATTCGAGGTCCTGCGCCAGAGCGCCAGCGGCGATCCGGAAATGGAAGCGATCGAGCGGCAGTTTATCCAGGACATGGCCTACTTGGGACCGGACGTCGATCCTCAGAACCGGAATTACCCGGCGCTGCCGGAATATCTGGTTAATGCGATCCGCTCGCGGAATGAACAGTTCGGCCAGGCACGCGCCGAGGCGACTACGATTCGCACGCAGGCGGCCAGCAATGTCGACAACGCTCGCAAGGCCCAAACCGAGGCCGAAAAGAATCGCGACAACGCGCTGGCCAAGTTGGAACAGGCCGTTGCCGAGTTCGTCGCTGATCGCGAAAAGATGAAGCAGGTTGGAGAGCAGACCCGCGACGAGTTGACGAAACTCGAACGCCAACTGGCTGCGCTCCGCAAATCCGCCAGCGATGAAAAACAACAACTCACCAGTCAGTTGACGCAGACGCAGTCGGTGGTTGAGACCCAGCGGCAGGAACTGAGCCGGATCCGCAACGATCGCTTCGAAAACGTTCAAGGTGAGATCTCCTACGTCGTTCCGCCCGGACGGCTGGTCCACATCAGTCTGGGCAGCTCCGATGGGCTGCGCACCGGCGTTCAGTTCGGCGTCATCGATGTGAACGAACTGAGTGTCGAGAACGCGGAACTGAAAGCCCAGATCCAGGTCACCAAGATCCTTGGCGAGCACTCGGCCCAAGCGCGCGTCGTGGGCAATCCGTCCTACCGCAACCCACTGGTTCAAGGCGACAAGATCTACTCGCCGTTTTGGGCCCCTGGCCGACAGGTCAAAATCGCTCTGGCTGGCGAGGTCGACATGGACGGCGATGGCCGCAGCGATGTCCCCGAATTGACTGCGATGATTCAGCGAGCCGGAGCCGAGGTGATCGAGCTGACAACCGGACCCGATG
>Ga0182747_1000713_pt1 | contig 29043 bp, 25 predicted proteins | sample eDN3rd30CBELigBY_FD_128526 | JGI IMG/M metagenome (GOLD analysis project Ga0182747, IMG submission 128526) | Enriched backyard soil microbial communities from Emeryville, California, USA - eDNA 3rd pass 30_C BE-Lig BY (version 2) (version 2) | ecosystem: Environmental > Terrestrial > Soil >... | reverse complement strand
TGTGAGGCCTCGAACTCCTCCTGGGTGATGTCGCCGCGGCCGACGAGCGCCTCGGTGTAGAGCTTTCTCGTCGAGCGCTTCGCCTCGATGAGCTGGTACATGAGCGGCTGCGTCATGCTCGGGTCATCGCCCTCGTTGTGGCCGCGTCGGCGGTAGCAGATGAGGTCGATGACGACGTCGGCGTGGAATCGCTGCCGGTAGTCGAAGGCGAGCTTCGCGACGCGGACGACCGCCTCGGGGTCGTCCCCGTTGACGTGGAAGACCGGGGCTTGGATCGTCTTGGCGACGTCCGTCGAGTAAATGCTCGTGCGTGCCTCGCTCGGGCTCGTCGTGAAGCCGACCTGGTTGTTGATATTGACGTGGATCGTGCCACCCGTGCGGTAGGCCCGCAGCTGCGACATCTGCAGCAGCTCGACGTTGATGCCCTGCCCGGCGAGGGCGGCATCGCCGTGGATCGCGATCGGCAGCGTCGTGAAGGTGCCGATGGGGCGACGGTCCTGCTTGGCGCGGACGATGCCCTCGAGCACGGCGTTGACGACCTCGAGGTGGCTCGGGTTCGCCGCGACATACAGCGGGACGGACTTGCCGTCGGGGGACTCGAAGAGACCCTCGGTCCCGAGGTGATACTTGACGTCGCCGGAGCCGGCGGTGCCGAAGTCGCCCTCGAACTCGCGGAAGATCTGGGAGTACGTCTTGCCGGCGATGTTGGTCAGCACATTGAGCCGACCACGGTGGGCCATGCCGATCGCGGCGCCATCGAGCTCCGCGGCCGCCGCATTCTGCAGAATCTCGTCAAGCAGCGGGATCGTCGACTCGCCGCCCTCGAGGGAGAAGCGCTTCTGGCCGACGAACTTCGTCTGCAGGAAGGTCTCGAACGCCTCGGCCTGGTTGAGCTTGCCGAGGATGCGCATCTGCTCGTCGCGGGTCGGCTTCTCGTACTTGACCTCGAGCCGCTCCTGGAACCAGCGGCGCTGCTCCGGGTCGGGGATGTGCATGTACTCGATGCCGACGGTCCGGCAGTAGGTGTCGCGGAGGATGCCGAGCACGTCGCGCAGTTTCGCGGAGCGTCGGCCACCGAAGCCGCCGACGACGAACTCTCGGTCCAGGTCCCAGAAGGTGAGACCGTGGCTGGCGATGTCGAGGTCGGGGTGGCCGCGCTGCACGTACTCGAGCGGGTCGATGTCGGCCATGAGGTGGCCGCGGACCCGGTACGCGTTGATGAGCTGCTGCACGCGGCCCGTCTTGTCGATCTGCGTCGCCGGGTCGACGGCGACGTCCTCCGCCCAGCGGATCGGCTCGTACGGGATTCGCAGCGACGCGAAGATGTCCTCGTAGAAGTCGCGCTGGCCGATGAGGAACTCGTGCAGCTTCCGCAAGTACTCGCCGGAGCCCGCGCCCTGGATGACTCGGTGGTCGTAGGTGCTCGTCAGCGTGATGGTCTTGCCGATGCCGAGCTCGGCGAGCGTGCGCTCGCTCGTGCCCTGGAACTCGGCGGGGTACTCGAGCGCGCCCGCGCCGATGATGCAACCCGCGCCCTTCATGAGCCGCGGGATCGAGTGCACCGTGCCGAGGCCGCCCGGGTTCGTCAGCGAGATCGTGTTGCCCGTGAGATCGTCGACGGTCAGCGCGTTGGCACGGCCACGGGCGACGACATCCTCGTAGGCGGCGACGAACTCGGAGAACGTCATCGTCTCGGCGCGCTTGATGCCCGGGACGACGAGCGCGCGGGTGCCGTCCGGCTTCGGGATATCGATCGCGATGCCGAGGTTGATGTGCGCGGGCGTGACGATGGCGGGCTTGCCGTCGATCTCGTCGTAGTAGACGGACTGGCTCGGGAATTCCTTGAGCGCCCGGACCATGGCCCAGGCGATGAGGTGCGTGAAGCTGACCTTGCCGCCGCGGGTGCGCGTGAGGTGGTTATTGATGACGATCCGGTTGTCGATCAGCAGCTTCGCCGGGACCGACCGGACGGTCGTCGCGGTCGGGACCGTCAGGGACGCGTCCATGTGCGTGGCGAGGGCCTTCGCCGGTCCGCGGAGCACGCTGAACGAGGGCTCGTCGGCGGCCGGTAGCTCCGTCGGCCGGGTGACGGGCGACGTCGGTGCGTCGGCGGGCACCGGGGTGGTCTTCGCGGGCAGTGCGGTCGTGCGTGCCGCGACCTGTCCGGTGGTGGGTGCCGGCTCCGCGGCGGGCGCTGCGGCCGACGCGGACTCGGCGGTTGGTGCGGGGGCGGCGGCCGGGGCGGGGGCGGGCGGGGTGTTGGCCGCGGCCTCGACCCCGGTCGCGAGCGCGGCGAACTCGGCGTCGAGCTCGGCCAGCCCCTCGGCGCTCGGTGCCTCGCCGGCCGCAATGGCCGCCTCGTCGGCACGTCGGGTGGACTGCAACAGCTGGTCGATCAGCCAGGCATCAGTGGCATCGTCGGATGCGCCGCCGGTGGTTGTCGGGCTGGAGGGGTTGGACACGGGCGTTCAGCCTGCCTTCGCGGGTGGATCCGGCGCGAATGGTTCGGTGGGTGCTTCCGGTGCGCCTTGGTGTCAATGCTAGCCGCAGCGCGGTCCGCGTTTGCTGAGCGGACGGGTGTGCCGTAGCACGCGTACCCTGAGGGGATGCGGTTCCTTGACGGCCGACCGGCGCACGACCTCACCTATTCGGACGTCTTCCTCGCGCCGTCACGCAGCGCCGTGACGAGCCGCTTCGATGTGGACCTCACCCCGGGCGACGGGACGCCGGCGACGCTGCCGATCGTGTCATCGAATATGAATGCGGTGACGGGCCCCCGCATGGCCGCGGCACTGGCCCGCCGCGGCGGGCTGGGCATCCTCCCGCAGGACCTGCCACTGCAGGAGCTCGATGCGGCGCTGGGCTGGGTGAAGGCGCAACCGGTCGGCTTCGACACCGCCGTCGAGCTCCGTGCCCACGACACCGTCGCCGCCGCGCTCGCCCAGGTGCCCCCGACGCCCGGATTCGGCGTCATCGTCACCGACGACGCGGGTGCGCTGCTCGGGGTGATCCAGGCGGAGCGGCTCGCTGTCGCCATCCGTGACGCGCCGCTGGGCGACCTGCTCGGCGAGCCCGTTGCCGCGGTCGACCTTGACGAGGTCGCGGACTCGCGGGCCGCATTCGATCTCATGGTCGAGGCGGGGCTCGAATTCGCCCCCGTCGTGCACAACGGGCACCTCATCGGGACGATCTCCCGCCGGGGTGCGCTGCGCTCGACGCTGTACCAGCCCGCGCTCGGCGCCGACGGGCGCCTCGCGGTCGGCGCGGCGATCGGGATCAACGGTGACGTAGCCGCCAAAGCGAGGGCCATCGTCGCCGCGGGCGCGGACCTGCTCGTCGTCGACACGGCGCACGGGCATCAGGACGGTGCGATCCGCGCGATCGAGGCGGTTGCCGCGCTTGACCTCGGCGTGCCGATCGTGGCGGGCAACGTCGTGACGGCGAACGGCGTGCACGACCTGGTGAGTGCGGGCGCGACGATCATCAAGGTGGGGGTCGGTCCGGGAGCGATGTGCACGACCCGCATGATGACCGCGGTCGGCCGACCACAGTTCTCGGCTGTGCTCGAGACGGCGGAGGCCGCCCGGGAGCTCGGGGCGCACGTGTGGGCCGACGGCGGCGTCCGCTACCCGCGGGATGTCGCCCTTGCGCTCGCCGCGGGCGCGCATTCGGTCATGATCGGCTCGTGGTTCACCGGCACGATCGAGGCACCCGGCGCGATCGCGCTCGACGCCGAGCACCGCGCCTACAAGGAGAACTGGGGGATGGCATCGACGAAAGCCGTCACCGCGCGATTCCGCCGACTCGACCACTATGAGCTCGCGAAGAAGGCCCTCTTCGCCGAGGGCATCTCCTCGTCGCGGATCTACCTCGACCCGCTGCGGCCGAGCGTCGAGGACCTGCTCGACATGATCACGGCGGGGCTGCGCAGTGCCATGACGTACACCGGGGCACGCCGTCTCGACACCTTCCACGAGCGCGCCATCGTCGGGGTGCAGTCCGCGGCTGGCTACGAGGAGGGCAAGGCCCTCCCGGTCAGCTGGTAGCTCGATCGGGCCCGACTCCAGTACGATCGGCACCCCATGGACGATTCGCCCGGACATAGTCCCAGCGCCGACCCCCGCTTCCGCAGTCAGCTCGAGCAGACCGTGACGGGAACCGGAGTCGGCGTTGCCTGATTGGCTCCTCTTCACCTTCGGGATGCTGCTGACGATTGGCACCGGCCTCTTCGTCGCCGCCGAGTTCTCGCTCGTCAACCTCGACCGGGCTGACCTCGAAGCGCGTCGTGCGCGAGGCGAGCGGCGGCTCGACTGGACGATCACGGCGCTGAAGCGAACGTCGACGCACCTGTCGTCCGCGCAGCTTGGCATCACCCTGACGACGCTGCTCGCGGGCTACACGCTCGAGCCGTCGATCGGCGCGTGGCTGTTCACGCCGCTGACCGCGCTCGGGCTCGGGGAGGAGTTCGTGCGGCCCGTCGCCTCGGTCGTGGCGATCGTCATCGCGACGCTGTTGTCGATGCTCATCGGCGAGCTCATCCCGAAGAATCTCGCGCTCTCGCTGCCGCTCGTCACCGCGAAGGCGGTGGTCCCGTTCCAGATCGCCTTCACCGCCGTCTTCCGCCCGGCCGTCGTGCTGCTCAACAGTACGGCGGGGGCCATCCTCCGGCTCGTCGGCATCGAGCAGCAGGAGGAGCTGTCAGGAGCGCGCACGGCGGAGGAACTCGCGTACCTCGTCCGCCGCTCCGCGAGCCAGGGAGCGCTTGAGCGCGACACCGCGACGCTGCTGACCCGCACGCTCCTATTCTCCCGCCACACCGCCGGTGACGTCATGACGCCGCGGCCGCGACTCGAGACGATCGATCGCTCGCGGAGCGCGACCGATGTCATCGAACTCGCCCGACGCACCGGCTACTCACGGTTCCCGGTCGAGGACGACTCCGTCGATCAGCTCGTCGGGATCGTCCACGTCAAACAGGCGGTCGCGGTGCCGCGCGATCGGCGTGCCGATGTGCCCGTCGGGGCGCTCGCCTCCGAGGTGATCCGTGTCCCCGAGACGATCCACCTCGACGCCCTCCTCGGTCAGCTGCGGGCGAAGGGCTATCAGATGGCGGTGGTCGTCGATGAATACGGTGGGACGGCCGGTGTGGTCACCCTCGAGGACCTCGTCGAGGAACTCGTCGGCGAAGTCTCTGACGAGCACGACCGGAGCCGTGTCGGTGTGGTGCGTTCCCGCGGCTGGTTCACCTTCCCGGGGCAGTTGCGCCCCGACGAGCTGCGCGACCGGACCGGCGTCACCGTGCCGGAGGATGGACCGTATGACACAGTCGCCGGCTGGGTGATGGCCGAGCTCGGCCGCATCCCTGCGGTCGGCGACGAGGTCGGCCACCCGGCGGGCGTGTTTCGAGTCGAGCGGCTCGACGGTCGCCGCATCGACCGGCTGCGCTTCACCCCGCGCCCCGAGACGGGGCCGATCGAGGTGATCGCGCCATGAGCGACTGGCTCGGCATCCTCTGGTTGTGCATCCTCCTCGTGGTGAACGCCTTCTTCGTCGCCGCAGAGTTCGCCGTCATCTCGGCGCGTCGCCCGCAGATCGAGCCGCGCGCCGAGGCCGGGTCGCGGGCGGCGAAGACGGCGCTGTGGGCCATGGAGCACGCGACGATCATGCTCGCCGTGTGCCAGCTCGGCATCACGGTCTGCTCACTGCTCATCCTGCTCGTGAGTGAGCCGAGCATCCACCACCTGCTCGCGGGGGCGCTCGCACCGCTGGGCTGGCCAGAGGACGTCGTGACCGGGCTGAGCTTCGGCATCACGCTCGTCATCGTCAGCTTCCTCCACGTCGTGCTCGGCGAGATGGTGCCGAAGAACTTCGCGTTCACGCTGCCGGACCGCGCGGTGCTCATCCTCGCCACACCGCTCGTCGCGATCGCGACCGTCGTGCGCCCCGTCACCTGGGCGCTCAACGGCATCGCGAACGGGGTGATCCGCCTCTTCGGGGTCACACCGCGGAGCGAGGCGAACAGCGTGTACACGCTCGACCAGGTCGCCACCATCGTTGAGCACTCGACGCGGGAGGGCGTGCTCCACGACCGTACCGGCGCGCTCGAGGCCGCATTCGAATTCACGACGAAGAAGGTCGAGGACGTCGCCGTGCCGCTGCGGGCCCTCGTCACGCTGCCCGAGGACGCCTCGCCCGCTGACCTCGAGGCGGCGGTCGCCAAGCGCGGCTACTCGCGGTACATCCTCGTCGACGAGGACGGCGAGCCGACCGGCTACCTCCACCTCAAGGACGTGCTGCCGATCAGCGCCGAGGAGTTCAACGAACCGGTGCCACCCAAATTCATCAGGCGCCTCGCCTCGATGTATGACGACACCGACCTCGAGGATGCGCTCGCGGCCATGCGGGCCCGCGGTACGCACATCGCACGGGCCTTCGACGACGCCGGCCGCACCACCGGGGTGCTCTTCCTCGAGGACATCATCGAGGAGCTCGTCGGCCGCGTCGACGACGCGACTCAGCGCGGCTGACGTCGAGCGCGCGGCCCAACGGCGGAAAATGGACGAATGACCGAGCAGTGGACCGCCGACGCCTGTGCCGGGTGGCTCACCCCGCCCGACCGGGACGACCACAAGTACCGGCGCGGCGTCCTCGGCTTCCGCACCGGCTCACTCGCCTACCCGGGGGCGGCCGTCCTCGGCGTCGACGCGGCGCTCCACACCGGCGTCGGCATGGTCCGCTGGGTCGGCCCCGAATCGGTCGGTCGCCTCGTCCTCGCCAGGCGGCCCGAGGTCGTGCTCGGTGACGGCCAGGCCCAGGCCTGGGTCGCCGGCTCCGGCATCGCGGCGGGCGACGACGCGGCACTCCACCCGGTGCGCACCGTCATCGCCGAGGGCGCCCGGACCGTGCTCGACGCCGGCGCGCTCGCGCTCGCCGGCGACGCCTTCGGCCCGACGATCCTCACGCCCCACGCGGGGGAACTCGCGGACCTGATTGGCATGGATCGTCGCGGGGTCGAGACGGAGCCCGGCGACGCAGCGCGCCGCCTCGCCGACGAGACCGGCGGCGTCGTCATGCTCAAAGGCGCCACGACGATCGTGACCGACGGCAGCCGTGTCGTCGCCGTTGCGGAGGCGACACCGTGGCTGGCCACCGCCGGCGCTGGTGACGCCCTCGCGGGGATCCTCGGCGCACTCCTGGCCACCCGGGCCGCCAGGGACCCCGACGGGGTCACGGAGGACGCGCTCGTGTCGATCGGGGCGACCGCCGCATTCCTCCACGGTCGTGCGGCAAGGCTCGCCGCTGGGTGCCGCCCGGACGGGACCGGTGGCGGACCGTTCACGATCCTCGGGCTCAACGCTCGCATCCCCGAGGTCATCCGGCAGGTCCTCGCGGACTGAGGCTGGGAGGATGACCCGGTGACCGTCTACCTCGACCACGCGGCCTCGGCGCCCGTCCGGCCCGAAGCCGCTGCCGCGCACACCGACGCCCTCGCGCACGTCGGCAACCCGGCATCGGTGCACGCGGCGGGCCGCGAGGTGCGGGCCCGGCTCGAGGGCGCGCGGGAGCGGCTCGCGGCGGCCCTCGACGCGCACCCGACCGAGGTCGTCTTCACCGCCGGCGGCACCGAGGCAGTCAACCTCGCGATCAAAGGGCTCGCGTGGCGGGGGCTTGCCGCGGGGCGGCACCGGGTGCTCGGCACACGGGCCGAGCACGCCGCGAGCCTCGACACCCTCGAGTGGCTCGACGGCCGAGGCCACGGCGGTCGGACGATTCAGGTCGAGTACGCGGAGGTAGACGAGACCGCCCGCGTGCGCCTGGCCGCGCTCATCGAGCGAATCATCGCCGGGGGGCCACGCGACGTCGCCCTCGTGAGCCTGCTCTGGGCGCAGAACGAGCTCGGCTCGATCGAGCGGGTCGACGCCATCGCGGACCGCCTCGCCGAGCTCGGCGTGCCACTCCACTGGGATGCCGTCGCCGCGGTCGGCAGGGTCCCCGTCCGTTTCCGCGAGACCGGCGCGACCGCGCTGAGCCTGTCCGGTCACAAGCTTGGCGCTCCCATCGGCACCGGCGCGCTCCTCGTGCGCCGGGGGCACGAGCCCGAGGCGCTCCTCCACGGGGGCGCGCAGCAGCCCGGGCGATCCGGGACCGTCGACGTCGCGGGGGCCGCCGCGCTCGCGGTCGCCGTCGAACTCGCCGTCGCCGAGCTCGAGGCGGAATCGGCGCGGCTGCGCGAACTGGGGGAACGGCTGCGTGCCGGGATCCTCGCCGCCGATCCAAGCGCGCGGCTGTCCGGTCCGAGCGCGCGGAGCGAACGGCTGCCCGGGCACGTGCATGTGACCTTCCCCGGGCTCGTCGGGGAGACGCTGCTGTTCGTCCTCGACCAGGCGGGCTTCTCGGTCTCGGTCGGCAGCGCGTGTCGGGCCGGGGTCAACGCGCCCTCCGAGGTGCTCCTCGCGGCCGGCCGGGACCCCGCCGCGGCTCGCTCGGGACTGCGCGTCACACTCGGCCGCACGTCGACGGATGACGAGGTCACGGCATTCCTCGCCGCCCTGCCCGGCGCGCTCGAGCTCGCGCGCGCGGCCAGCTGAGCCGGGTGCCCGTGGGCGCTTGCCCGCACCCTCGCCGCACGGCAGAAATCGTGGTCGGCGCCGTCCTGGCGCTGGCCCTCGCTGCGGGACGGGTGCTGTTTGCGGCACCGTCGGCGGGCGCGGAGGTCACTGACTACGAATCGACCGCGGGCGCGCTCGTCGCGATGCGGCCGGGAAGGTGCTCTACTTCAGGAGCGGCGCGACGGGGTTCACCTCCCCGACCTGGCAGGGCTATACGACCGCGGCCATCTACACGGTCGCGTCGGCGAGGCGGCCTCGCGGCTCCGGTGTCCGTGTAGGTGCGACCGCCGGTGATGTCAACCCCGATGACGCAACCGATTCGCCGGGCCTAGCCTGCAGGCTCCGACATCGATCCGAGGAGGGGCACGCGATGACCACTGCGGCCAGCGGGATCGGCGACACCGTGACCCAGCTGAGCGGCAAGCGCGTCGCATTCCTGGCGACGAATGGGTTTGAGGACCGTGAGCTCACCCATCCCTGGGAGGGGCTCACCGCCCATGGCGCGACGGCGACCATGGTGGCGCCGACGGGCGCCTCGATCGTCGGCAAGCGCGGCCACATCCACGCCGTCGATTGGCACGCCGAGGAGCTGCACGCCGCGGGCTTCGACGCGCTCGTCCTCCCCGGGGGCGTCGTGAACGCCGATCACCTGCGGCTCGATGGCGCGTCGGTCCGCTTCGTCAGCGAGTTCTTCGCGCAACACAAACCGGTGTCGGTGATCTGTCACGGCGCGTGGATCCTCATCGAGGCCGACGTCGTCAACGGACGCCGACTGACGAGCACGCCGAGCCTCAGGACCGATCTGCTGAATGCGGGTGCGATCTGGCTGGATGAGGAGGTCGTGGTCGACCAGGGGCTCGTCTCCAGTCGCACACCCGAGGACCTCCCGGCCTTCACCGCGAGGACGATCGAGAAGCTCCTCGAAGGGCCACCCGCGGGCCAGACCGGCCAAAAATAACGTGCCCCCGACAGGAATCGAACCTGCGACCTACGGTACCGGAAACCGGCGCTCTATCCGCTGAGCTACGGAGGCGTGCGAGGGGTAAGCCTACCAGCGGTGATCGGGCCTTCGGTGCCGACGGCCCGGCGTCGCTCAGGCGCCGTTGCTGATCGCGAGCTCGAGCATCGCCCGAAGCGAATCGGGGTTGAACGCGGGGTCGCATTCGCCGGTCACCCGGCGCTCGTCATGGAAGACCTGGAGCTGGGTGGCGGCGCCGTGGACCTCGGTGCCGGTCGTGCCGAGCGGCGAGCCCGCCCCGGCAGCCGCGCGCTGCTCGGCGAGTCTCGCCGCGGCGGGAGCGGACACGCCGATGAATGCGGAGGCGCCGGTCGTCGCGTGCGTCACGTGGCAGACGGTGCCGTCGTCAGCAATGCTCTCCTGAGCGAACCGCGTACTCGGTGGGCCGTCGAGGGGGACGACCGTGAGGTTCGGATCGATGTCGTAGATCCCGTCGGGCGTGAGGATCGCCTGGCAGTCGATCGTGACCGGGATGCCCGGTGCCGCGGTCGGCTCGGGGGTCTGGCTCGGTCCCGTGGTCGGTGTCGTCGTGGTCGCCTGCGAGCTCGTCGCCGGCGCGCTCGGCGTGGCGGGGGGCGTCGTCGCGGTACTGCCGGGGAAGCCCGCGTCGAGGCAGCCGGTGAGGAGCAGCGCGGCGCTGAGGGTGAGTGCGCCGACGGCGATCGGACGAAGAGTTCGCATGTGGCCCATTGTCGGCCCAACGACCCACGCTCGGCTGAGCGCACGCCGTCCATGGCCGATTAGGCTTGGCCCCTGTGAATCCGCAGGACCTCGCTGACCTCGTCGCCGCCGCGCTCAACACCTCGGCCGCGGCCCGAGGCGCGAGCCTTGACGTCACCCCGGTGATGGTGCCGATTGAGCGGCCGCGCAATCCAGCGCACGGTGACTGGGCCTCGAATGCGGCGATGCAGCACGCGAAGGCGATCGGGATGAATCCGCGCGAGCTCGCCGCGGAGATCGCCGCGGAGCTGAGCCGCGCGCCCGGCGTCGCGGCCGCGGAGGTCGCCGGGCCAGGTTTCATCAACATCCGGCTCGATGCCGCGGCGGCCGGTGAGCTCGCGCGGACGATCGTCGAGCAGGCGGACGGCTTCGGCCGGGGGGATGCGTTCGCCGGCGTGCGCATCAACCTCGAGTTCGTCTCAGCGAATCCGACGGGGCCGATCCACATCGGCGGCACCCGGTGGGCGGCGGTCGGCGACTCGCTCGCACGGCTGCTCGCCGCACAGGGCGCGGACGTCACCCGCGAGTACTACTTCAACGACCACGGTGCGCAGATCGACCGCTTCGCGCGCTCGCTCGTCGCCGCGTACCTCGGCCAGGATGCGCCGGAGGATGGGTATGGCGGCCAGTACATCCACGAGATCGCCGCGCGGGTCGTCGATGCCTACCCCGCCGATCTCGCGGAGCTCCCGCCGGGCGACCTGCAGGAGGTCTTCCGCGCGATCGGCGTCGACCTCATGTTTGCCGAGATCAAGGCGAGCCTGCACGACTTCGGGGTCGACTTCGACGTGTTCTTCCACGAGAACGACCTGCACGCCTCGGGTGCGGTCGACCGCGCCGTCGCGCGGCTCCGTGAGCTCGGCGCGATCGAGGACCGCGACGGTGCGGTCTGGCTGCGCTCGACCGCGTACGGCGACGACCAGGATCGGGTCATCATCAAGTCTGACGGTGAGGGCGCCTACCTGTCCGGCGATCTCGCCTACTACCTCGACAAGCGCGAGCGCGGTTTCGACCGCTGCCTCATCATGCTGGGCGCCGACCACCACGGCTATGTCGGGCGGATGATGGCGATGTGCGCGGCCTTCGGTGATGTGCCGGGTGTCAACCTCGAGATCCTCATCGGGCAGCTGGTCAACCTCGTCCGCGACGGTGAACCGGTCCGGATGTCGAAGCGTGCCGGCACGGTCGTCACGCTCGAGGACCTCGTCGAGGCGGTCGGCGTCGACGCGGCTCGCTACGCGCTCGCCCGCAGCTCCACGGACTCGAACATCGACATCGACCTCGGTCTCCTCGCCAGCCGGACGAACGACAACCCCGTCTACACGGTGCAGTACGCGCACGCGCGCACCCGCTCGGTGCTGCGCAATGCCATCGCCGCGGGCGTCGACCGGAGTGCCTTCGAGGCGGCGCTGCTGGACCACGAGACGGAGGCGCGGCTCCTCGGTGCGCTCGCGGAGTTCCCGCGCGTCGCCCGCCAGGCCGCCGAGTGGCGGGAGCCGCACCGCGTCGCCCGCTACCTCGAGGAGCTCGCTGGCGCCTTCCACCGGTGGTACGACGCGTGCCGGGTCGCACCGCTCGCGGGGGAGGACGTGACCGATCTGCATCGCACCCGGCTGTGGCTGAGCGAGGCCGTCGGGCAGGTGCTGCGCAACGGCCTCGGGCTGCTCGGCGTGAGCGCGCCGGAGCGCATGTAGGCCGGCGCGGGGCTCGGGGTCAGCCGACAGGCGCTGCAGCAGCGATTCGCACATCGTTAGGCTTGAGCGGTGCACGCGAACCCGCTCGCCCCCAGCTGGCTGCGCCCGCCGAGCGACGCCAACGCGCTCGTCCCCGGTGTCTGGTCGATGACCGCGCGACGCGGCGCTGCCGGCGGGATCGAGATCGGTGGCATTGCCGCCGAGACGCTCGCCGCGGAGTACGGCACCCCGGTGTACGTCGTCGATGAGGCCGACGTCCGCGCCCGCGCCGCGGCGACGAAGGCGGCCTTCGACCGTGAACTCGCCAGGGTGGGGTCGAGCGCGAAGGTGTACTACGCGGGGAAGGCGTTCCTGTGCGCCGAGGTCGTGCGCTGGGTCGCCGCCGCGGGGCTCGGCGTCGACGTGGCGAGCCACGGCGAGCTCGCCGTCGCGCTCGCGGCTGGCCTTGACCCGTCGCGCATCGGTGTCCACGGCAACAACAAATCCCTCGCGCAGCTCGACGCCGCCGTCGCGGCGGGTGTCGGCGCCATCGTCATCGACGCCGAGGTCGAAATCGGCCGTGTCGCCGAGGCAGCGCGGCGCCACGACCGCGTCCAGCCGGTCCGGCTCCGCATCAACTCCGGCGTCCACGCCTCGACACACGAGTACCTCGCCACCGCGCACGAGGACCAAAAGTTCGGCGTGACCCTCGCTGACGCACCCCGTCTGGTCGCGGCGATCCGGGCGGAGCCGAGCCTCGCATTCCTCGGGCTCCACTCGCACATCGGCTCGCAGATCTTCGACACCGACGGCTTCGCGGAGGCGGCACGGCGACTCCTCGGACTGCACGCCGACCTGCTCGCGGGCGGTGACATCCCCGAGCTCAACCTCGGCGGCGGGTTCGGCATCGCCTACACGAGCGCTGACACTCCGCGGCCGATCGAGGACATCGCCGCCGGGATCGCGACCGCGCTCGCGGAGACCGCCGCGGCGCTCGGCATTCCCGTGCCCACGATCGCCGTTGAGCCCGGACGCTCCATCGTCGGGCCATCCACGACGACGCTGTACCGAGTCGGCACGATCAAGCCCGTCACCGTCGACACCCCCGGCGCGCCCGCGACGCGCACCTACGTGTCCGTCGACGGTGGCATGAGCGACAACCTGCGCACCTCGCTCTACCGAGCCGATTACGCGGCCCGCATCGCCGATCGCACCTCGGACGCCGACCCGGTCCTCGCCCGCGTCGCGGGGATGCACTGTGAGTCTGGCGACATCGTTGTCCGCGACGAATACCTGCCCGGCGACATTGCCCCGGGCGATCTCCTCGCGGTCCCAGCCACAGGTGCGTATGGCTGGGCGATGTCGAGCAACTACAACTGGGTACCACGCCCGCCGGTCATCGCCGTCCGCGATGGGCAGGCCCGGACCATCATCCGCGGCGAGACCATCGACGACCTCATGGCCCGCGACGCCGCCCTCGGCTGACGCAGAAGCGGGCTCCCACGGCCAGTACCCTGGTTGGGTGCTCGAGTACCGGAATCTGAAGATCGCGATCCTCGGCGGCGGCACTGTCGGTGCCAACGTCGTCGACCTGCTCACCACCCACCGCCGGGAGCTCGAGGCGAGGGTCGGCGCGGGACTGGAAGTGATCGGCGTCCTCGTGCGCGACCCGGCCGCGGAGCGCACCCCCAGCATTCCTGCCAACCTGCTCACGACCGACGCCGAGGCACTCATCACGGCCGCGGACATCGTCGTCGAGCTCATCGGCGGGATCGAGCCCGCCCGGAGCCACGTGCTCGCGGCGCTCGGCTCTGGGGCCGACGTCATCACCGCCAACAAGGCACTCCTCGCCACGCACGGCCCGGAGCTCTTCGACCTCGCCGCGCAGGTGGGCGCCCAGCTGTACTACGAGGCGGCCGTCGCTGCCGCGATCCCCATCGTCCGGCCGCTGCGCGAGTCCCTCGCCGGTGACCGCGTCCGCCGCATTCTCGGCATCGTCAACGGCTCGACGAACTACATCCTCGACCAGATGGACACCGAGGGCTGGGACGCCGAGCGAGCACAGGTGGTCGCGCGCGAGCTCGGCTACCTCGAGGCCGATCCCACGCTCGACCTCGAGGGCTATGACGCCGCGCAGAAGGTCGCGATCCTCGCGAGCCTCGCCTTCCACACGCACGTCCCGCTCGACGCCGTGCACCGCGAAGGCATCACGACCGTGACGGCCGCGCAGGTCGCCGCGGCGAAGGCCGCGGGCTACGTCGTCAAGCTCCTCGCGATCGCCGAGCGACTGCCCGCCGCAGATGGGACAGAGGGCGTCGTCGCGCGGGTCCACCCTGCACTCGTGCCCCGCAACCACCCGCTCGCGGCGGTGCATGGCGGCAACAACGCGGTGTTCGTCGAGGCGGAGTTCGCCGGTTCGCTCATGTTCTACGGGGCCGGCGCTGGCGGGGTGCCGACCGCCTCCGCGGTCCTCGGCGATATCGTCTCGGCCGCGCGGCGCCACCTCGTCGGGGGACCGGGCGTCGCGGAGTCCACGGGGGCCGACCTCCCGCTCCTGCCATTCGATCGGGTCGTGACCCGCTACCAGATCGCGATCGACGTGACCGACCGACCCGGCGTCCTCGCGACGATCGCGCAGGTCTTCGCGGACCACGGCGTCTCCATCGAGACGGCCCTGCAAACCGTGCGGCCCGGTGCGGACGGGGCGCCACCGACCGCTACCCTGGTCATCGTCACGCACCGCGCCGAGGAATCCGCCCTCGCCGCGACCGTCGAAGCCCTCGGCGGATCTGATGCCGTCGCGACGGTCACCAGCGTGATCCGAGTCGAAGGACTGTAACAAGATGGCCCACCTGTGGCGCGGGGTGCTCGAGGAGTACCGCGACCGTCTCGACGTGACCGAGACGACCCCGATCGTGACCCTCGGCGAGGGCGGCACGCCGCTCATCCCGGCCCCGGCGCTCAGCCGACGCACCGGCGCTGAGGTCTACATCAAATTCGAGGGCATGAACCCGACGGGCTCCTTCAAGGACCGCGGCATGACGATGGCGATCTCGAAGGCCGTGGAGCGCGGCGCCGAGGCGATCGTGTGCGCGTCCACGGGGAACACCTCCGCCTCTGCGGCCGCCTACGCCGCGCACGCCGGCATCGTCGCGGCGGTGCTCGTGCCGGAGGGCAAGATCTCGATGGGCAAGATGGCCCAGGCCGTCGCACACGGCGCCCGGATCGTACAGCTCCAGGGCAATTTTGACGATTGCCTCGACGTGGCCCGCGAACTCGCGGCGAACTACGCGGTCCACCTCGTCAACTCGGTCAACAACGACCGCATCGAGGGGCAGAAGACAGCCGCCTTCGAGGTCGTCGACGTGCTCGGCGACGCCCCCGACATCCACATCGTGCCGGTCGGCAACGCCGGGAACTACACCGCCTACCACCGCGGCTACCGCGAGGAGGCCGACCGTGGGGCGACGACGCGACTCCCGCGCATGTTTGGTTTCCAGGCCGCCGGTTCCGCGCCCATCGTCCGCGGCGAGGTCGTCACGAATCCCGAGACCATTGCGACTGCGATCCGTATCGGCAAGCCCGCCTCCTGGGAGCTCGCACTTGCCGCGCGGGACGACAGCGACGGCTACTTCGGGGCCATCAGCGACGACGACATCCTCGCGGCACAGGGCGTGCTCGCCCGCGAGGTCGGGATCTTCGTCGAACCCGGCTCAGCCGCCTCGATCGCCGGGCTCCTCGAGCGCGCTGCTGCCGGCGCGATCCCCGCGGGGACGAAGGTCGTCGCGACCGTGACCGGCCACGGGCTCAAGGACCCGAACTGGGGACTGCGGCTGCCCGACGGCAGTAACGCGCAGCCGACGGTCACCGCCGTGGACACCGCCGCGGTGGCGGGTGTGCTGGGGCTCAGCTGATGACCGACGGCGTGCCGCTGGGCCGCGCCGTCGACGTGCGGGTGCCCGCCTCGAGTGCGAATCTCGGGCCCGGCTTCGACACCTTCGGCCTCGCGCTGAGCATCTATGACGAGCTGACGATCATGGCGGTGCCCGGGACCGATGCCCGCGTCGAGGTCACGGGCATCGGTGCGGGGACCGTCCCCGAGGATGCCACCAACCTCGTCGTGCGATCGATGCGTCGCGCATTCGACCACCTCGGTGTGCCGATGCCCGGCATTCATATCGCCGCGAAGAATGCGGTGCCGCACAGCAGCGGACTCGGCTCATCCGCCGCGGCGATCATCGCCGGCCTCATGGGCGCGAAGGGACTCCTCGAGCGCGATGACGCGCTCACCGCGCACGACCTGCTCGTCCTCGCCACCGAGATCGAGGGGCACCCCGACAATGTCGCCCCAGCGCTGTATGGCGGACTCACGATCGCCTGGACGGGGCCGCACGGGCCGCGCGCGAAGAAGTTCAACGTCCACCGCGGGGTGTCGCCCCTCGTCTGCGTCCCCGAGTTCGAGGTGCCGACGGAGGTCGCCCGCGCACTGCAGCCGAGTTCGGTGCCGTATGAGGACGCCATCTTCAACCTGTCCCGCTCGGCGCTCCTCGTCGCGGCACTCGTGCAGAGCCCCGAGCTGCTCTTCGAGGCGACCGACGACCGGCTCCACCAGGATTACCGGGCGAGTGCGATGCCCGAGACGCACGGGCTCGTGCAGCGCCTGCGCCGGGCCGGTCACGCCGCTGTCGTGTCGGGAGCTGGGCCGTCGATTCTCGTGCTCGCCGCGGACCCCGCCGAGCGGGCCGCCGCCGCCGCGATCGTCGCGGCCGAGAGCCGCACACCGTGGCGCTCGCTCACACCCGCCGTGGACTTCAAGGGTGCTACAGTGGCACCGCACCGTGCGGATGGCGCCTGATTCCAGGGGCACGCCCGGTTCCCACCCTCACCGCCCACCTCGTGGTTGCCGATGTCGGCAGCGATGAAGGGGCATCAATCTCCGCCGCGGATGTGATCCGTCTCAGGCGGAGGAAGGAAGTCAAGACATGACCGAAGACCAGATCACGCCGCTCGAGGACACACCGGAGACGGCCGAGGCGCCGACTGCCGCGAAGGAGGCCGTCGACCCGGCTCGGCAGGCCGAGCTCGACGCGCTCGCTGCCGAGCTGCAGGGCAAGGCTCCCGCCAAGAAGCCGGTCCGCAAGTCCCGTCGGGTGACCGTGCAGGACCCGAACGAGCTCCCGGCCGAGGCCCCGGAGGCCGGCGCAACCGAGACTCCCGCCGCCGAGGGCACGCCCGCGGGCGAGGAGCCGGCTGAGGCGGCTCCCGCGAAGCGCACCAGCCGCACAACCAAAACGACTGCGAAGCGCGGCACCAGCGCCGCCGCGAAGACGGCCGCGGCCGCGGAGTCCGCCGAGTCCGAGGCGGAGCTCGACGAGACCGCCACCGAACCGGACCAGCAGTCCGGGCGCGCCAAGCGGTCGGTCAAGGCCGAGACAGCCGCGACCGACAGCGACGCGACGGCCGACGACGCCACTGCCGAGGTGTCGGCCGAGCCCGCAGCCGACAGCCCGGAGAACCAGGATGCGTCCGAGACCGCCGACGGCGACGCCGCGGACGGTGACGGGGAGGGCTCCGGCCGCTCCCGCTCCCGCTCCCGCCGCGGTCGGAGCCGCAGCGGCGGCACGACCGCGGAGGCACCCGCCGACGCCGAGGACGGCAGCGGTCGCGGTCGCGGCCGCGGCCGTGGTCGCAACGGCGGCCGGCTCGGCGACGACGTCGAACCCGAGATCCTGCCTGACGACGTCCTGCTCCCGATCGCCGGGATCCTCGACGTGCTCGACAACTATGCATTCGTGCGCACCACCGGCTACCTCGCCGGCGTCACCGACGTGTATGTCTCGCTCGGCCAGGTGAAGAAGTACGGCCTGCGCAAGGGCGACGCCGTCGTCGGCGCCATCCGGCAGCCGCGGGACGGCGAACAGCACGGGCGCCAGAAGTACAACGCGCTCGTGAAGGTCGACTCCGTCAACGGTGTCGCGACGGACGCTTCGGCGACCCGCACCGAGTTCGAGGCGCTGACGCCCGTCCGCCCGACCGCAGCCCTCGCGAGCGACACGATGCGCGGCCAGCGGGCCGTCGTCATCGGCGCGACCGGCGCGGGCAAGACCCAGCGGGTCGCCAAGCTCGCCGCCGAAGTGAGTGCGGCCCAACCGGACGGGCACCTCATGGTCATCCTCGTCGCGCCCAGGCCCGAGGAGATCACCGAGTTCCGCCGCGCCGTCAAGGGCGAGGTCGTCGTCTCCGGTCTCGAGTTGAGTGCTGAGGACCACGTCACGGTCGTCGAGCTCGCGGTCGAGCGCGCGAAGCGGCTCGTCGAGCTCGGCATCGACGTCGTCGTGCTCATCGACTCCATCACGCAGCTCGGCCGTGCCTACGCCTCGCTCGCGCCGGGCGCCCGCGGCGTCCTCGACGACCCCTCGATCGCGCTGCCCGCGAAGCGACTCCTCGGCGCCGCCCGCGCCACGGAGGAGGGTGCCTCGCTCACGATCGTCGCGACGGCCTCGGCGGAGACCCCGCTCGACCGGCTCGTGGCGACCGAGCTCGCCGCGATCGCGAACGCGACCGTCCAGCTCTGAGCTGGCGGCGCCATGTTTGAGCAAGTCGAGCCGCTCGCCGAGGAGCATCGCCTCCTCGGCGAGCAGCTCGGCGATCCCGCCCTGCACAGTGACCAGGTCCGCGCCAAGCAGGTCAACCGCCGATACAGCGAGCTCTCCCGGATCGTGCACGCCCACGCGGAGTGGCAGCACGCCGTTGACGACCTCGCGGCCGCCGAGGAGCTTGCCGGGCTCGACGCGGACCTCGCCGCGGAGGTGCCGGCCATGTCGGCGCTCGTCGACGAGCTCGCCGAGCGGCTTCGACGCCTCCTCATCCCGCGCGATGCCAACGATGCCCGTGACGTCATCATGGAGATCAAGATGGGCGAGGGCGGTGAGGAGTCGGCGCTGTTTGCCGGTGACCTGCTCCGGATGTACCTCCGGTACGCGGAGTCGCGCGGCTGGCGCACCGAGATCATCGAGCAGACCCCGACCGACCTCGGCGGCATCAAGGACGTCCAGGTCGCGATCAAGGGCGCCTCGAGCGACCCGGCCGAGGGCGTTTGGGCCCACCTCAAGTTCGAGGGCGGCGTCCACCGCGTCCAGCGGGTCCCCGTGACGGAGACGCAGGGCCGCATACATACCTCCGCCGCCGGCGTGCTCGTGTTCCCCGAGGTCGACGCCCCCGAGGAGCTCACGATCGACCCGCATGAGCTGCGGATCGACGTCTACCGCTCCTCCGGCCCGGGCGGCCAGTCGGTGAACACGACGGACTCCGCGGTCCGCATCACCCACATTCCTACTGGCATCGTCGTCTCGATGCAGAACGAGAAGTCGCAACTGCAGAACCGGGAGGCAGGAATGCGGGTCCTGCGCGCGCGGCTCCTCGCACGTCAGCAGGAGGAGGCGGAGGCGGAGTCCGCGCAGCTGCGGAAGTCGCAGATCCGCACGGTCGACCGCTCGGAGCGGATCCGCACCTACAACTTCCCGGAGAACCGGATCGCCGACCACCGCACCGGCTACAAGGCCTACAACCTCGACCAGGTCATGGATGGTGCGCTCGACCCGGTCATCCAGTCCTGCATCGAGGCGGATGAGGCCGAGCGCCTCGCGAGCCTCTGACACCCGTGCCCACACCTGACACCGGGATCAAGGCGGCGCTCGAGTCGGGGGCGTCGCGGCTGGCGGCCGCGGGCGTCCCGACCCCCGAGGTGGACGCCGCACTCCTGCTCGCACACGTGCTCGGGCTCGGTCGGGGCGAGCTCGCGGCCAAATCCGTCGCTGGCGCCGCCGTCGATGCGGTGGCCCGGACCGCCTACGACGCGGCCCTCGACCGTCGCGCGGCCCGCGAGCCGCTGCAGCACATCACGGGCGTCGCCCACTTCCGACACCTGACGCTCGCGGTGGGGCCGGGCGTCTTCGTGCCGCGCCCAGAGACCGAGCTCCTCGCGCAGCTCGCGATCGACGCACTGCTCGCGGTGCCGGACCCGCGGCCGATCGGCGTCGACCTCGGCACCGGCTCGGGTGCGATCGGGATCGCGATGGCGACGGAGGTGCCGCACGCGCGCGTCGTCGCCGTCGAGCGCTCCGCCGACGCGATGGGTTGGGCGCAGCAGAATGCCCGCACGAGCGGGGCGACGAATCTCGAGCTCGTGCTCGGTGATCTCCGCGATGGCCTCCCCGAGCTGGACGGCCGGGTCCACGTCGTCGCCTCGAATCCGCCCTACATCCCGCTCGGCGCGATCCCGCGCGATCCCGAGGTGCACCACTACGACCCGGCCCTCGCACTCTACGGCGGTGACGACGGCCTCGACCTGGTGCGTGCGCTCGCGGTGACTGCCGCCCGGCTCCTCGTGCCGGGCGGCCTCCTCGCGATCGAACACGGCGAGTTCCAGGCCACCGGCGTGCAGGACATCCTCGCGACCGACCACTGGCGCGCGATCGCGACACACCGGGACCTGACGACGCGCCCGCGGGTCACCACGGCGCTGCGTGCCTGACATGAGGAATGCGCGGGGACGCCGTGGGAGGATGGGGGACGATGGCCGAGACCTTTGACGTGACTTCGACGGACGGCGTCCTCGACGGGCTCCGGGCAGCGCGCGCGGCGCTGGGCCGCGGTGAGCTCGTCGTCATGCCGACGGACACCGTGTACGGCTTGGCGGCCGACGCCTTCACCCCCTCGGCGGTGGCGGCCCTCGTGGCGGCGAAGGGGCGGACGCTCGCGAGCCCACCGCCGGTCCTCATCCCCGACCTCGCGACACTCGATGCGCTCGCGGAGACGGTGCCGGACGCGGTGCGCACGCTCGTCACCGAACTGTGGCCGGGGCCGCTCACCGTCATCCTCGCGGCACGCAGCTCGCTCGACTGGGAGTTGGGGGAGACGCGGGGGACCGTCGCGCTTAGGCTGCCGGATGACCCGGTGGCTCGGCAACTCCTCAAGGACGTTGGTCCGCTCGCGGTGTCGAGCGCGAACCACACGGGCCAGGCCCCAGCGACGTCCGGGGCCGAGGCCGTCGCGGCACTCGGTGACGCCGTCGCCGTCGTGCTCGATGGGGGACCGCGGGGCGGTGTCCCGAGCACGATCATCGACGCGACCGGACTGTCGCGGCCCGAGGGGCAGTTGCGCATCGTTCGTGACGGCATCGTGCCGGCGCAGCGCATCGCGGACCTCGTCGCGGGCACCGCGACGGTGCAGGGCGTCGATGGCGCGACCATCGCACCGGCCGGGGGTGCCGCATGACCATCTCCCGCATTCTTGGCCGCGCCCTCTGGTGGCAGGCGGGCCTCACTGTCATCGTCGTCATCGTCGGCGGCGTGATGGCCTGGTTCGTCGGCGGCATGCCCGCCGTCATCGGCGTCGTGCTCGGCGGGGTGCTCGCGGTCGTCTTCATGGGGATGACCGGGGTCAGCATCCTCATCGGCAACCGCGTGACGAAAGGCCAGCCGGGTGACGCGCTCGGGTTCTTCGCCATCGTGCTCGGCGGCTGGCTCGCGAAGTTCGTCGTCTTTCTCATCGTCGGCCTCGCGCTGCGCGGCGCCGACTGGCTCGTGCCCCAAGCATTCGGCATCACCGCGATCATCGTCGTGGTCGGCAGCCTCGTCATCGACGGCATCACCGTCGCGCGCAGCCGGATGCCCGCCATCGACGTCAAGCTCCCGATCTTCCAGCCGGAGGCCGAGATTCCGCCGCGGACGGAACAGGATTCAGCGCCCGAGTGATCATGTGCGGCGGGCGGGGGCTCGAAGTCTTGATAGGCTGACTGCCGTTCTTATCCCCTCGCCGCGCGATCGCACCGGTCCGCCCCGATCCAGGAGACTGTCCTGTTGACCAGCCTCGTCTTCGGCCTGAAGGCTCCGTTCACGACCGCAGACGACGCCATCGACACGGGCGGTCCGGTCTTCCACGGCCCGGAGATCGGTGAGTTCTTCCCGGAGGCGGTGCTCTTCATCGGCACGCCGTTCGAGATGAACCGGATCATGATCCTCCGGGTCATCATCACCCTCCTCGTCATGTTCATCCTGTGGCTCGCGGCCTCGCGCATGCGGGTCGTGCCGACGCGCTTCCAGGGCATGGTCGAGTACGTTCTCGGCGTCCCGCGCAAGATGACGTGGGATCTGCTCGGGGAGCATGACGGTCGGCGATTCCTGCCGCTCATCACGACGGTGTTCCTCCTCGTGCTGAGTTTCAACTTCATGGGCATCATTCCGCCCGCCAATATCGCGCTGACGAGCGTCATCGGCGTGCCGCTGCTGCTCGCCGTCGTCTCCTACGTCGTCTTCATCTACGCGGGGATCAAGCGGCACGGCTGGAAGTTCTTCTGGAACTCGCTCGTGCCCAAGGGCGTGCCCGGGTTCGTCGTGCCGATCGTCGCCATCATCGAGCTCGTCTCGACGTTCATCCTGCGGCCGGTCACCCTGACGCTGCGTCTCCTCATGAACATGATGGTCGGCCACCTCCTCCTCGTGCTGTTCTTCGTAGCGACCTCGTTCTTCCTCTTCGAGATGGAGGGCGGCTGGAAGCTGCTCGGCGCCGGCACGCTCGCCTTCGGGTTCGCCTGGAGCGCCTTCGAGATCCTCGTCTCGATCCTGCAGGCCTACGTCTTCGCCGTCCTCACCACGCTCTACATTCAGCTCGCCCTCGCGGACGATCACTGAATCGCATTGACCTCACACACCATCCAGGAAGGAACACCACCTAAATGAACGAGCTCTCCGGCAACATTGCCACCGTCGGCTACGGCCTCGCCGCGATCGGCCCGGCCATCGGCATCGGCCTGGTCGTCGGCAAGACGATCGAGTCGGTCGCCCGCCAGCCCGAGCTGCAGGGTCGCCTGCAGACCCTCATGTGGATCGGTATCGCCTTCACGGAGGCCCTCGCCTTCATCGGCATCGCGACCTACTTCTTCATGGTCTGACCCTCAGGCACCGCCTCCTTCCCTGCTACGAACGAACGGATAACCGACCATGACTGACGGCGTGATCCTGGCCGCGGAGCCCATCAACCCGCTCCTGCCGGCTGTGCCCGATCTCGTCTGGGGCGCGGTCGTCTTCGTGTTGCTGCTCGCCTTCATCGGCTGGTACGTGCTGCCGCGGGTCAACCGCGCACTCGACGCCCGCGCTGAGGCCATCCAGGGCGGCATCGAGAAGGCGGAAGCCGCGCAGGCGGAGGCGAGCGCTGCCCTCGCCCAGTACCAGGAGCAGCTTGCTGCCGGTCGTGCCGAGGCCGCGGAGATCCGCGAGCAGGCCCGCCAGGACGGCGCCGCCATCCTCGCGGAGCTCAAGGAGCAGGCCCAGGCCGAGGCGACCCGGATCACGACCGCCGCACAGGCGCAGATCGAGGCGGAGCGTCAGGCGGCGCTGGCCTCGCTCAAGTCCGAGGTCGGCTCGCTCGCCCTCGAGCTCGCCTCCGGTGTCGTCGGCCAGTCCCTCGCGGATGACGCGAAGGCCGGCGCGCTCGTCGACCAGTTCCTCAAGGACCTCGAGTCGAGTCAGGCGAGCAAGTAACCATGGGATCCGCTACGACGCAGGCGCTCGCCGCTGGCCGTGAGGCGCTCACGCAGGCGACGGGGGACCCCGTCGCCCTCGGCCGTGACCTCGTCGCCGCACGCGACGCCATCGCGAGGAATGCGCAGCTCACCGCGGTCCTCGCCGATGCCGCCGCCGCACCGGCAGCGAAGTCGGCACTGGTCGACCGGGTGTTCGCGCCGCTTGGCGCTCCGGCGAGGAGCGTGCTGCAGCGCGTCGTCGAGGCCCGCTGGTCGAAGCCGGGCGACCTGCTCGCCGGCCTCGAGGAGCTCGGGATCCGGGCCATGGCCGGTGCCGACGGCGACCGGATCATCGCGGAGCTCGCCGCCTTCCAGAAGGCCGTGAGCGCTGACCCCGACCTCGAGTACGCGGTCGGCTCGACCCTCGTGCCCGGCAGCGAGAAGGCCGCGGTGGTCGAGCGGCTGCTGACGGGCAAGGCTTCGGCGGAGACCATCGCGATCCTGACGGCGCTCGTGTCGCGTGCCGACGGCCGTCGGATCGGGGCGATGATCCGCCGCGCCACCACGCTCGTCGCGGACGAGAGCGGCCGGACGGTCGCCGAGGTGCACACCGCACGCCCGCTCGACGACGCCCAGGCGGAGCGGCTTCGGGCCGCGATCGCCGGCACCGAGCAGCGGGACGTCGTCCTGACGCAGCTCGTCGACCCGACGCTGCTCGGTGGCATGCGCGTCATCGTCGGCGACCGCGTCGTCGACGGCAGCGTCGCCACCAGACTCAATGATCTCCGACTCGCCCTCGCCGGCTAGTCGGCCCACGACTCAAGCACAAGGAAGACCAATGGCAGAACTCACCATCAGCCCGGACGAGATCCGCGACGCCCTCAAGGAGTTCGTCGGCTCGTACCAGCCGGCGAAGGCCGCGGCGACCGAGGTCGGTCACGTCATCGACGCCGCCGACGGCATCGCCCACGTCGAGGGTCTGCCTGGCGTCATGGCCAACGAACTGCTGCGCTTCGCCAACGGCGTGCAGGGCCTCGCCCTCAACCTCGACGAGGACCAGATCGGTGTCGTCGTCCTCGGCGAGTTCACCGGCATCGTCGAGGGCATGGAGGTGACCCGGACCGGCGAGGTGCTCTCCGCCCCGGTCGGTGACGCATTCCTCGGCCGGGTCGTCGACCCGCTCGGCAACCCGATCGACGGACTCGGCGCCATCGAGGCGGAGGCGCGTCGCGCGCTCGAGCTCCAGGCCCCCGGCGTCATGCAGCGCAAGTCGGTGCACGAGCCGCTGCAGACCGGCATCAAGGCGATCGACGCGATGATCCCGGTCGGCCGTGGTCAGCGTCAGCTCATCATCGGTGACCGCCAGACCGGCAAGACCGCGATCGCGATCGACACGATCATCAACCAGAAGGCCAACTGGGAGTCCGGCGACGTCGAAAAGCAGGTGCGCTGCATCTACGTCGCCATCGGCCAGAAGGGCTCGACGATCGCGGCCGTGAAGGGTGCGCTCGAGGACGCCGGGGCGATGGCGTACACGACGATCGTCGCGGCCCCCGCCTCGGACCCCGCGGGCTTCAAGTACCTCGCCCCCTACACCGGCTCGGCCATCGGCCAGCACTGGATGTACGGCGGCAAGCACGTCCTCATCATCTTCGACGACCTGTCGAAGCAGGCCGAGGCGTACCGCGCCGTGTCGCTGCTGCTGCGCCGCCCGCCGGGGCGTGAGGCCTACCCGGGTGACGTGTTCTACCTGCACTCGCGCCTCCTCGAGCGCTGCGCGAAGCTCTCGGACGAGCTCGGCGCGGGCTCGATGACGGGTCTGCCGATCATCGAGACGAAGGCGAATGACGTCTCGGCGTACATCCCGACTAACGTCATCTCGATCACCGACGGCCAGATCTTCCTCCAATCGGACCTGTTCAACGCGAACCAGCGTCCCGCGGTCGACGTCGGTGTCTCGGTCTCCCGAGTCGGCGGCGACGCCCAGGTGAAGTCGATCAAGAAGGTCTCCGGCACGCTGAAGCTCGAGCTCGCGCAGTACCGCGCGCTGCAGGCCTTCGCGATGTTCGCCTCGGACCTCGACGCGGCCAGCCGTCGTCAGCTCGACCGTGGTGCTCGCCTCACCGAGTTGCTGCGCCAGCCGCAGTACACGCCGTACCCCGTCGAGGACCAGGTCGTCTCGATCTGGGCCGGCACGAACGGCAAGCTCGACGACGTCGCCGTCGAGGACGTGCTCCGCTTCGAGCGCGAGCTGCTCGACCACCTCGCCCGTCACACCTCGATCCTCACGACGCTGCGCGAGACGAATGTGCTCGACGACCAGACGGTCGCGGATCTTGACACGGCCATCGACGAGTTCAAGCGGACCGCCTGGCTGCAGGGCGAGACGGTGAGCGGGGTCGGCTCGGAGGAGTTCAAGGAGCTCGCTGACGCCGACATCTCGCAGGAGCAGATCGTCAAGCAGAAGAAGCACTGACGGCGGAGGAGTCGACCACCCATGGGAGCGCAGCTTCGCGTCTATCGGCAGAAGATCCGGTCTGCCCAGACGACTAAGAAGATCACGAAGGCGATGGAGCTCATCGCCGCATCGCGCATCACGAAGGCGATGCAGCGGGTGAGCGCTTCACTGCCGTACGCCCGCGCGGTCACGCGCGCGGTGTCGGCCGTCGCGACCTTCTCCAATGTCGATCACCTGCTGACGCGGCAGACGAATCACGGCCGCCGTGCGGCGATCGTCGTCCTCACCTCGGACCGCGGTCTCGCCGGCGCATTCAACGCGAATGCGCTCCGTGAGGCGAGCGAGCTCGCGCAGCGGCTCGAGGACGAGGGCAAGTCGACCGTCTGGTACCTCGTCGGCCGGAAGGCGGTCGCGTACTTCACCTTCCGGCACCGGCAGGCGGAGCAGACGTGGATCGGCGGCACCGATAACCCCGACTTCGAGCTCGCCAAGGAGATCTCGGACGTCATCACCAAGAAGTTCGCGGATGATGACGAGGACGGCGGCGTCGACGAGGTGTACGTCGTGTACAACCGCTTCGTCAGCATGCTGACGCAGGAGCCGCAGACGGTGCGGCTGCTGCCGCTCGAAGTCGTCGAGGACGTGGCGCCGCCGGCACCGGGGGAGGCGCTGCCGCTCTACGAGTTCGAGCCGGAGCCGGAGCAGGTGCTCGACGCCCTGCTCCCGGTCTACATCGAGTCCCGGATCTTCAACGCGCTGCTGCAGTCGGCGGCTGCGAAGCACGCCGCGACCCAGAAGGCGATGAAGTCGGCGACGGACAACGCCGACAAGCTCATCAAGGACTACACCCGCCTGGCGAACAACGCCCGCCAGGCCGAAATCACCCAGCAGATCTCCGAGATCGTCGGCGGCGCCGACGCCCTCTCGGCCTGAGACGACGAGACCTAAGGAACCAGGAAGACCGAATGGCACCCACCGCAACGAAGAACGACTCGGCCGCCGCGACCGCAACGTCCGGGGCCGTCGGCCGCATCGCCCGCGTGACGGGCCCGGTCGTCGACATCGAGTTCCCCCACGAGTCGATCCCCGGCATCTACCACGCCCTCGAGACGACCGTCTCCTTCGGCGAGGGCTCGGAGTCGCAGAAGCTCGTGCTCGAGGTCGCGCAGCACCTCGGCGACGACCTCGTCCGGGCGATCGCCCTCAAGCCGACGGACGGTCTCGTCCGCGGCCAGGAGGTCGTCGATACGGGCGCCCCCATCTCGGTGCCGGTCGGCGACGTCACGAAGGGCCACGTCTTCAACGTGACCGGTGACCCGCTCGACGTGCCCGCCGATTCGCTCGAGATCACCGAGCGCTGGCCGATCCACCGCGAGCCGCCGGCCTTCGACCAGCTCGAGTCGAAGACGCAGCTGTTCGAGACCGGCATCAAGGTGATCGACCTCCTCACCCCGTACGTGCAGGGCGGCAAGATCGGTCTCTTCGGTGGTGCGGGCGTCGGCAAGACCGTCCTCATCCAGGAGATGATCTACCGTGTCGCCGCGAACCACGGTGGTGTCTCGGTCTTCGCCGGGGTCGGCGAGCGCACCCGTGAGGGCAACGACCTCATCCACGAGATGGAGGACGCGGGCGTCTTCGACAAGACGGCCCTCGTCTTCGGTCAGATGGACGAGCCGCCCGGGACGCGACTGCGCGTCGCGCTGAGCGCGCTGACGATGGCGGAGTACTTCCGCGACGTGCAGAAGCAGGACGTCCTCCTGTTCATCGACAACATCTTCCGGTTCACGCAGGCCGGCTCCGAGGTCTCGACGCTGCTCGGCCGCATGCCGAGCGCGGTCGGCTACCAGCCGAACCTCGCGGACGAGATGGGCATCCTCCAGGAGCGCATCACCTCGACCCGTGGCCACTCGATCACCTCGCTGCAGGCGATCTACGTCCCCGCGGACGACTACACCGACCCGGCCCCGGCGACGACCTTCGCCCACCTCGACGCGACGACCGAGCTGTCCCGTGAGATCGCCTCGCTCGGCCTCTACCCGGCGGTCGACCCGCTGACCTCCACCTCCCGGATCATGGACCCGCGCTACCTGGGCGAGGACCACTACCGGGTCGCGGTCGCGGTGAAGGCGATCCTGCAGAAGAACAAGGAACTGCAGGAGATCATCGCGATCCTCGGTGTCGACGAGCTCTCCGAGGAGGACAAGATCACGGTCGCCCGCGCGCGCCGGATCCAGCGCTTCCTCTCGCAGAACACGTACATGGCGACGAAGTTCACCGGTGTCGAGGGCTCGACGGTGCCGCTCAAGGACACGATCGAGTCCTTCGACGCGATCGTGCGTGGTGACTTCGACCACGTGGCCGAGCAGGCGTTCTTCAATGTCGGCGGCATCGACATGGTCGAGGAGAACTGGGCGCGGATCCAGAAGGAGAACGGCTGATCATGGCCGCCTCGCTCAGGGTCAGCATCGTCTCCGCGGACGCGGAGATCTGGACGGGCCAGGCCACCCAGGTCTCGGCCCGCACGGTCGTCGGCGAGATCGGGATCCTCGCGGGTCACGAGCCGATGCTCGCGATCCTCGCCCCCGGCGCGGTCCGGGTGACGACCGAGGCTGGCGAGCGGGTCGAGATCAAGGCGGACGACGGCTTCCTCTCGGTCGAGCACGACACGATCACGATCGTCGCGCGCCAGGCCGCCCTGGTCTGAGCGAGTGCGGCTGCTGCTGCCGCCGTCGCGGACCGTGCGCGGCCCGGCGGAGGAATTCGCGCCGCTGGACCGCTACACCGGCACCCTGTACAAGGCGCTCGGAGTCGATGGCATGCATGCGGCGCAGCGCGCCTACGCGGAGGCCGCGATCCTGATCCACACGGCCGAGTCGGGCCTGCGCGGCGCGGACGGCTCCGTCCCGCCGCCGCTCGTGGAGCTCGTCGCGGTCGACGAGGCCGTCGTCGACCTGCGCTCGAAGGAGTACGTTCGCCGCGATCCGCTGCCGCCTGGAGGCTGGAGCGTCCGGGTCGTCTCAGCGGGTGCGGATGGTCGTCGCCTC
>Ga0182747_1000711_pt1 | contig 29142 bp, 22 predicted proteins | sample eDN3rd30CBELigBY_FD_128526 | JGI IMG/M metagenome (GOLD analysis project Ga0182747, IMG submission 128526) | Enriched backyard soil microbial communities from Emeryville, California, USA - eDNA 3rd pass 30_C BE-Lig BY (version 2) (version 2) | ecosystem: Environmental > Terrestrial > Soil >... | reverse complement strand
CACATGCTCGACCTGCAGGCGGCGCAGCTTCTTGTAGTTGTCGGCGATGGAGTCGAAGGTTTCGAGCACGCGCGGCTTCAGCTCGGCCTCCATGGCCGAGAGCGACACGTTGTTCTCCATGTCGTCGTCGTCGAGCTCGCCCTCGGGCGGGGTCATGCCCTCCTCGCCCTCGGTGGCTTCCTCTTCGCTCTCGCCCTCCTCGAGGCCCTCCACCTTCGGAGCGCCCTTGCCGTCGGGGCCCGCATAGGTGGCCTCGAGGTCGATGATGTCGCGCAGCAGCACCCGGCCTTCGACGAGCTCGTCGCGCCAGATGATGATGGCCTGGAAGGTCAGCGGGCTTTCGCAGAGCCCGGCGATCATGGCCTCGCGGCCGGCCTCGATGCGCTTCGCGATGGCGATTTCGCCCTCGCGGGAGAGAAGCTCCACCGAGCCCATCTCGCGCAGATACATGCGCACCGGATCGTCGGTGCGGTCGGTCGGTTCCTTGGTCGTGGTCTCGCGGACGACGACGGCGCGGGTCTGCGCGGTCTCGACGAGGTCGCCGCCCTCCGCCTCTTCCTCATCCGCCTCGGCCTGCGCGTTCTCGTCCGTTTCCTCGGACTCGACCACGTTGATGCCCATCTCCGAGAGCTGCCCGAGCACGTCCTCGATCTGCTCCGAGGAGAACTCCTCCGGAGGCAGGACTTCGTTCAGCTCATCGTAAGTGACGTACCCGCGCTTCTTCGCGAGCTTGATCATCCGTTTAACGGCGGCATCGCTCAGGTCGAGCAGGGGCCCGTCGCTCTGCTGCTCCGGAGCTGCCGTCTCGCCTTCGTCCCGTTCGGTTGCCTTCGTTGCCATGCTTTGCTCAACTCCAGCGCGCCGCCGATCCGCCCTACAGGACCTGCGATGCGCGAATGGGCGGCAAGCCTGAGGGCTCTGCCACCCGAAATCATCCCAACTATAAACAGCGAGTCGCTTGACTAACCGTTAACCATCCCCTGCTCAGAGGGCGGCAGCCGCCCTGCCTGCCGCACCCTGACGTGTGAGACATCAGTGACCCCCGAGAGTCCCTGCATTGTCCGTATCGGCCTCGGCACCTTCGACGGAGGACAGCTGGTTTTGGACCTCCCGCAGCCAGGCGAGATTGGCCTCATTGTCCTCTTCGGCGAGTGCGCGCTCGGCAGCTCGAAGTTCGCTATGTAACGTGCGTGCGCGGCGATGCAAGGTGATGGCTTGCCTCAATGCGTCCTCAAGCCGCAACGGATCCGCATGCGGATCGAGCATCCACCGGTCCCCGGGACGAACCAGAGCCATCAACCTGTCGGCTGCCGGCGTCAGACCGGCGCGTTCCAGCCGAGCCTTCATGACCGCCGGATCGGCTGGTTCGCCGCTCGCCGCTCCATCGAGCAGGAGACTGCGCACCATTTGGGTGGAACGACCCTCAAGTTCAAGATCCGCAAGGGTTTCCACGTGATTTTGAACGAGTTCCGGATGAATCAGGAACGTGCCGAGAATCATCCCCTCTCGCGGACTTTCCCCGGTGTTGCCGGCAAAGAGCGGGTTGCGGGCGAGCAGCGGCGACACGCTCAGGCGGGCGCTCGGCGTCATCGCCTGGGGGCGCTGGAAGTCGCGCCTTTGGCCCCCACCCTGGCGGTTGAATCGTCCCGCCCGGTTGTCGGGGCTGAGCGCCGAAAGGCGGCTTTCGACCTCCTCCCGGTAGTATCGCTTGAGAGTTTCATCGCGAATCAGTGCAAGTGATTCGCGCAGGCGCCGCTCCAAGGCCGCCCGGCGCTCGGGCGTATCGAGCGGTCCCGCCTCGAATTCGCGCGCCCAGAGCACGTCGACGAGCGGCCGCGCCGAGGCGAGAACCCGCTCGACCGCGGCGCTGCCGCCGGCGCGGGCGAGGTCGTCGGGATCCTGCCCCTCCGGCAGCATGGCGAAGCGCAGGGATTTGCCGGCCGTCAGGTTCGGCAGGGCCACGTCGAGGGCCCGGTAGGCGGCCCGCTGCCCGGCCTTGTCGCCGTCGAAGCAGAGGATCGGCTCCTCGGCGAGGCGCCAGAGCAGCGTGAGCTGGTCCTCGGTGAGCGCCGTGCCGAGCGGCGCGACCGCATGAGGAAAGCCTGCCACGCTCAAGGAAATCACGTCCACATAACCCTCGACCGCGATCACGGTGCCCCGGTCGTGGGCGGGTTGGCGGGCGAAGTGATAATTGTAGAGAAGCCGTCCCTTGTTGAAGAGCGGCGTGTCGGGGGAGTTGAGATACTTCGCCGGCACGTCGGCGCTCATGGCCCGCCCGCCGAAGGCGACGACCCGGCCGCGCAGGTCGCAGATCGGGAACATGACCCGGTCGCGGAAGCGGTCGTAGGGAACCTTCACGTCCTGGCCGGTGATCACGAGGCCTGCCTCCTCCATCATCTCGACGGTCACGCCCTTGCCGGCGAGATGGTCGCGCAGGGCAAAGCGCTCGGGTGGGGCATAGCCGATGCGGAACCGCACCTGCGTGTCGCGGGATAGGGCACGCCCGGCAAGATAATCTCGCGCCTTGGCGCCGAAGCGGCCCTGGAGGGAGGATTCGAAGAACTCCGCCGCCATCTCCATGACGTCGTGGAGGCTTTTGCGCTTGACCTCCTCTTCCCGGTCCTCGCGGGAGAGCTTGGGCAGGGGCACGCCCGCTTCGCCGGCAAGCCGCTCGACGGCCTCGGGAAAGGACAGCCCTTCCGTCTCCATGAGGAAGGTGAAGATGTCGCCGTGCTTGCCGGAAGAGAAGCAATGGTAGAACTGCTTCTGGTCGTTGACGTAGAAGCTCGGCGTCTTCTCCGCATTGAACGGAGAGAGCCCCTTCCATTCCCGACCCGCCTTCTTCAGGCGCACGCGCTTGCCGACGACTGCCGAGGTTGGCAGCCGGGCGCGGATCTCTTCGAGGATTTGGGGCGGGTAGCGCACGAGGCGTTAAATCTCCAAACCTGCTCCTTAAACTAGAGCGGCTGCCGCGAGGTTAAAAACCCAAAGCCACGCTTTTCTGTGCCCGCAATCCACAGGACCGGCCCTGATTTCGCCTTCAAGGCCTAAGCCGATGGAACCGTGAAGCGTAGCCGTCGCTTGAATCGATTAGGAGCCTTTCCCGTGAAAGGAATGTCCAAGCCCAGGGCCATCCATGCCGCACACTCAAAATCCCATCGTCGAATGGCCGGCGGAGTTCCACCATCTTCTGGCGGGCTTCGAAGTGGCGACCGGCGGAGACGGCAAGCGCTTCGGCCGCGTCGATATCGACATCGATCCCGCGACGCTATGCCTCCTCAACGAATTCGAGGCGCATGTCCGGCATCGCCAGGTCCGGCTCAGGTCTGCGGACGGTAGTGGTTGTCTCGTGGGCGAGATGAATGCCCTGATCGGCCTCGGGGCCGCGGCCGACACGACCCGTCACACCAGCCGGATCCGGATCAGCTTTCACGATCTCCTTGAGGACGACTGCGTCGATCGCCACCCCCGCGCGTGAGAGGCCCTTGAGAACCCGACACGGCGGATCCTGTATCGCTCCCGGGGCTCAGGCGCTGTGCCGGTGCGTGCTCGGCTTGGTCGCCCGCTTCGCGCGCTCGGCCTTGGTCTTCTGCAAGGCGAGTTCGCTGTCCTTGGCCATCTCCTCGCAGCGCTTGTGAAGAATTTCCAGCTCCTTGTCCGTCAGCTTCTCGATTCCCATGAACACGTCATCCGCGCTCGATGAGCGGATGAGCTCGTCCAGCTTGGTCTGCACGGCTGCACCATCGCGGTTCTGCGTGTTCTGGATCAGGAAGACCATGAGGAAGGTGATGATGGTGGTGCTGGTGTTGATCACCAGCTGCCAGTTCTCCGAGTAGTCGAAGAAGGGACCCGAGGCCCCCCAGGCCAGGACGAGGACGACGCAGGCCAGAAACACGATCGGAGTTCCCGCCACATGGGCCGCACCATTGGCGAACTTGGCGAAGAACTTGTCCATACGCGACTCCACAACATCTGTGGAATCATAACGGTCGAGCTGGCTTTTCCGTTCAATGCGCCGGGGCGCGCCTAGCGGCTCGCCGTCGTGAGCGCCGCGCCGATGCCGACGAAGGTCGCGCCGGCGGCCCGGTTGAACCAGCGGCCGTGGCGGGTCAGCCAGGGTGCGATGCGCTCGGCCATGACGGCGAGGAGAAGCTCGTAGAGCACCTCCACGACCACGAAGGTGCCGCCGAAGATCGCAAGCTGGACCGTGAAGGAGACGCCCGGCACCATGAATTGCGGCAGGAAAGCCGCGAAGAAGATCAGCGCCTTCGGGTTCGACACGGCGACGAAAAAGCCCTGGTTGAACATCCAGAACGGACGCACCGGACGCGGCCCCTCCTCCCGTTGGGCGACTTCCAGAACCGATGCCGGCGCGCGCCAGATGCGGATGCCGAGATAGACGAGATAGGCTGCGCCGATCCACTTGGCGATCGTGAAGGCCTGCTCGGAGGCGGCGAGGAGCGCCCCCATGCCGGCGAGCGAGGCCGCGATGAGGATGAAGAACCCGAGCGCCCCGCCGAGCACCGTATAGATCGTCGGCCGGAAGCCGTAGCAGACCCCATGGGTCAGGGAGAGGAGTCCATTGGGTCCGGGCGTCAGGGAGAGGCCGATGGCCGCCACCAGATAGATCAGCCAGAGTTCAAGGCTCATGTGTCACCGCAGATTCGATAGGCGCATTGCCGGAAAGTAAGCCGTTCGCTTCTCTTAACATGATGCGCGCCGATGTCCCGAGCGGGAAATGGCCCTGCCCGCGTCCTTATCGTCGGTGAGAGTAAGGGTGCAGGCGTCATCTACCCTCCACGTCATCCCCGGGCTTGTCCCGGGGACCCGCGTCTTTGCAACGCTGTGGTTTCGAAAACGTGGGTGGCCGCAACAAGTGCGGCCATGACGGCGGAGGGGATCAATGCGCTGATGTCGGCTTCACCCCTTCGGCAGCATCTCCTTCACCAAGCCGCTCGCCTTGGCGAAGTCCATGCGGCCGGCATATTTTGCCCGCAGGGCACCCACGACCTTGCCCATGTCCTTCATCGAGGCGGCGCCGGTCTCGGCGATGGCGGCCTGGATGGCGGCCTTGGTCTCGGCCTCGTCCATCTGCTGCGGCAGATAGGAGGTGATCACCGCGACCTCGTTCTTTTCCTGATCGGCGAGTTCGGTGCGGCCGCCCTGCTCGTACATGGTGATCGATTCCTGGCGCTGCTTCACCATTTTCTGGAGCAGAGCGAGGATCTCCTCGTCCGAAAGGGGCTCCTTGCCGTTGCCGCGGGCTTCGATGTCCTTGTCCTTGAGAGCGGCCTGGATCAGGCGGATGGCGCCGAGGCGGCCCTTGTCGCCGGCCTTCATGGCCTCCTTCATTTCGGCGGTGAAACGGTCGCGCAGCATGGAGTTCTCCTTGGTTTTAAGTCGCTTGAACGTTGACGGGACGCGCCGGGCCCCTTAAGTCACGGGGATAGTTCACGGGCGGCCCATTCATGGCCTGCTCAAGCACGGCCTCTTGGCCCCGGACTTAAAGAGATCATGACGATGCTGCAAGACAAAGACACGGCGGGTGGCTGGGCAGAGCCGCGCGCGACGGCCGTTCTCGTGCTCCAAGACGGCACGGTCCTCGAAGGCTTCGGCATCGGCGCCGTCGGCGAGGCGACCGGCGAGGTCTGCTTCAACACCGCGATGACGGGCTATCAGGAGATCCTGACCGACCCGTCCTATGCCGGCCAGATCATCACCTTCACCTTCCCGCATATCGGCAATGTGGGCACCAACGAGGAAGACATCGAGAGCGTGAATGCCGCCTCGTCCTCCGGGGTGCGCGGCGCCGTTCTGGCGGCCTCGATCACCGAGCCGTCCAACTGGCGCGCCTCCCGCGATCTCGATGCCTGGCTGAAAGCCCGCAGCATCGTCGGCCTCACCGGCATCGACACGCGGGCCCTGACGGCACTCATCCGCGACAAAGGCATGCCGAATGCGGTCATCGCCCATAGCCCCGAGGGCAATTTCGACCTCGAAGCCCTGAAGGCCAAGGCCGCCGCCCTCCCCTCCATGGACGGTCAGGATCTCGTGCCTCTCGTCACCAGCGCCCAGCGCTACGGCTGGGAGGAGACCACCTGGACACGGGGCGAGGGCTACGGCCACCAGGACGGCGCTCTCAAGCATCACGTGGTCGCCATCGATTACGGCGTGAAGCGCAACATCCTGCGGCTTCTCGCCCGGGCCGGCTGCAAGGTCACGGTGGTGCCCGCCACCGCCTCGGCGGACGATGTGCTGGCGCTCAAGCCCGACGGCGTGTTCCTGTCCAACGGCCCCGGCGACCCTGCCGCGACCGGCGAATACGCGGTGCCGGTGATCCGCAAGGTGCTCGACGAGAAGATCCCGACCTTCGGCATCTGCCTCGGCCACCAGATGCTGAGCCTCGCCGTCGGCGCCAAGACCAAGAAGATGCACCAGGGCCATCATGGGGCGAACCATCCGGTGAAGGACAAGACCACCGGCAAGGTCGAGATCACCTCCATGAACCACGGCTTCGCGGTGGATCCACAGACCCTGCCGACGAATGCGGTCGAGACCCATGTCTCGCTCTTCGACGGCTCGAATTGCGGCATCTCGCTCACCGACCGTCCCGCCTTCTCGGTGCAGTATCACCCGGAAGCCTCGCCCGGCCCGCAGGACAGCCATTACCTGTTCGACCGCTTCGTGCAGCTGATGGACGACAAGAAGGCCAAAGTCTGAAAGAAACGGGCCTGACAGACCTAAGCCTGACGAAAATGTGTTGGGAGAGCCGGCGCCGCGACAAACCGGTCGATTGCGCCGGCGGCCCAAATCACGGTACCGATGATCAATTACAAAAATAATTGATTCCGATCCTTGGTTTGGGGGTTCTTCCAATGGATTTCGATGACGATTCCGGCGAATTCAGCCGCCTGCACAACCTGTTCACGTTCCATCTCGGCATCGCGGTCACGCTCTCCTGGCTGACCTCGCTCTATGCCGCGCTCTACGCTCCCTGGGTGCGCAACATCCGCCCTCTGATCGACCCCACCAATGTGGGCACGGTCGAGAGCACCTGGTCCTATCTCTTCATCTTCCCAGTGGTGCTCACGGCGGCCTGGCTGATCTCGGTCTTCGGGCAGAACCTGTTCGCCCGGTTCCGCGTCATGAGGAGCCAGGCGGCGGAGTTCGCCATCGCAGCCCTCGTCGCGTTTGCGATGTTCTACCTGTCGATCGACCGCGCGGTCGCGGCGATGCTCATCGGCATGTAAGCGACCCTGCAACGGTCCCGCTCGATCTTTCGCCCGCACCATGCGTTCTCTCCCCGATCTGAAGGGAGAGGCACATGGCTCAGGCGAAAGGATACGGCGACCCGCAGGGCTACAACGCCCCGCTCGGCACCGAGACTTACGTCTTCCGCGGCAACGGCATCGTTCCGAATTCGTCCCTGCCGCTGATCGTGCGCCGTGGGGCGTTCTCACCCTCCGAGCACGACGCCGTCAGGACCTTCAAGGCGACCTTCGCCAAGAACGGCTGGACGAACGCCTGGATCAACGGCATCCACGACTTCCATCACTACCATTCCAACACCCATGAGGTGCTCGGCATCGTCTCCGGCTCGGCCCGGGTCCGGTTCGGCGGCGAGGACGGCGATCTGGTGGGCGTGAGTGCCGGCGACGTTGTAATCATCCCGGCCGGCGTCGCCCATGCCTGCATCGAATCGAGCGACGATTTTTCCGTCGTAGGCGCCTATCCGAATGGTGCCGATTACGACACGATCCGCGACGATCCCGGGGCGCTCGCAGCCTCGCAGCAGCGCATCGCCCAGCTTCCCCTGCCCGATGCCGACCCGGTTGACGGCGCCGACGGACCGCTCGTCAAGCTGTGGACCTGAGAGGCAGGCTCATAAATGTCGCACCTCATCCTGAGGAGCCGCGGAGCGGCGTCTCGAAGGATCGTCCAGTGGTCTCTGGAGACGCCCTCGTCCTTCGAGACGCGAGCAATGCTCGCTCCTCAGGATGAGGGCTATGGAGCAGAAGCCCTTTTCGAACCAGCCTCTGAGGGTGATGCCCCTGCCCCTCGAAAGCCGGAGTTGCGAAACGAGGCCTAACCCGCCATGACTCGTGGCCAGGGACTGGAGCGGGGCACTTTCGATGAACTGGCGCGATTACTGGAACCAGGACACGCCGATCTATACGAGCGAGCGGCACAAGCTGCTGCACTACCGGCTGATCGCCAACGACATCATCGGCCTCATCCCCTCGCCCGAGGCCATCGTGCTCGACTATGGCTGCGGCGAGGCGCTGTTCGCGGACACGATTGCCGCCAAATGCGCGTGTCTTTATCTGAGCGATGCCGCGCCGCTGGTGCGCGAGCGTCTGAACGTAAAATTTAGGGGCAACGGACGAATCGCCGTTGTCTCGACCGACGACGTGCCCCATCTGCCCGAGGCCTCCCTCGACCTCATCGTCGTGAATTCACTCGTCCAGTATCTCTCCCTCGACGAGTTCCGAGCCCTGCTCTCGCTCGCGCGGAACAAGCTGAAGTGCGATGGCCGGCTGGTGCTCGGCGACATCATCCCGCCGGACATCAGCCCCGTCACCGATGCGAAAGCGCTGCTCTCCTTCGCCTGGCAGGGGGGATTCCTGCGGTCGGCCGTCACCGGCCTCGCCCGCACCGCCTTCTCGGAATACCGCAAGATCCGTGAAGAGATCGGCCTTGCCCAGTACAGCGAGGAGGAGATCGTCGACCTGCTCAGGGATGCCGGCTTCGTGCCCGAGCGCGCCGCGCGCAATCTCGGGCACAATCAGGCGCGCATGACCTTTGTGGGGCGTCCCGTTCAGGCCCGCGACAGCGAGGATTTCGCCGAACGCTGATCGCTCAGGAGCGAGAGCCCGAACACGCAAAGACCTGCAACCGCCAGAGCCGCGCCGACCCATCCGGTCGCGGCAAAGCCATAGCCCGCCGCGATCGCCAGGCCGCCGAGCCAGGCGCCGAGGGCGTTGGCGATGTTGAAGGCGGAGTGATTGAGCGCCGCCGCCAGGGTCTGGGCGTCGGCGGCAACATCCATGAGCCGGGTCTGGAGCGCCGGGCCGATGGCGACGCTGCAGCCGACGAGGAAGACGCAGGCCGAGAGCATGAAGGGGTTCTCGGCGGTGAGCCAGAGCACCGTCATCACCACGACGCTGCAGGCGAGCACCCCGCCGATGGTCGCCATCAGGTTCCGGTCGGCAAACCAGGCGCCGACGAGGTTGCCGACGATCATGCCGGAGCCGAAGAGCGCCATCATCATCGGAACTGCGCTTTCGGGCATCCCGGCGACTTCGGTCGCGGTCGAGGCGATGTAGGAGAAGACGGAGAACAGGCCGCCGAAGCCCACCGCACCGATGCCGAGCGTGAACCAGACCTGCTTGCGCCTGAAGGCCCCGAGCTCGCGCATAGGGCTTGCCCCCTCGTGGACCTCGTCTTTCGGCAGGAACAACCAGATGAGCACTACCGTGAGCGCGGCCATGAAGCCGACGGCGCCGAAGGCGATGCGCCAGCTCAGGGCCTGCCCGAACCAGGTGGCGACGGGCGTGCCGATGAGGGTCGCGACGGTCAGGCCCATCATCACCCGGGCCACGGCCTGGGTGCGCTTGTTGGGCGGAACCAGCGAGGCCGCGACCAGGGCGGCCACGCCGAAATAGGCCCCGTGCGGCAGGCCGGTGAGGAAGCGCAGGAGCACGAAGGATTCGAAGCTCGGCGCCACGGCACTGACCACGTTGCCGATTGCAAAGACCGCCATTAGCATCAGGAGCAGCGTCTGGCGCGCGAGCTTGGCTGCCAGCACCGCAATGATCGGCGCGCCGACCACGACGCCGAGCGCATAGGCGCTGATGGCATGTCCGGCCTGAGGCGTCGTGACCTGGAATTCCTGCGCCACATTGGGCAGCAGGCCCATGATCGCGAACTCGCCGGTGCCGATACCGAAGCTGCCGACCGCGAGTGCCAGCTCGATCAGGGCAACGGCCAGCCGCGATTGAGGAACGGCGGGAGCCCTGTCCTTGACCGCAAGACAGGCTTCCTCGGCAATAGCCATGTCGGACATGGGGCCTCTACGCTTCTCGGTGAAATATGGGAAAGGGACGAGGCTCAATATTGCACTGCAAAAAAGATTCGGAGGACCCGCCCGAACGCAGCCCTGACCTGCATGGAAAGCTTGGAACGCCTCCAACCGGAGCCCGAGCGGCCACTCTCTAAGCAAATGTCCAGATCTTGTGCGCCACGAAGCTCCACAGCATGACCACGCCGGTGGTGACGATCTGGGCCGGCAGATAGGGCGCTCCGAGCCAGATCGTGAAGGCATGCATGAGGAGCCACGTCACCAGAAAGCCGACGAAGGCGACTGCGGCGAAGCGCCAGGTCGCCTCCCGGTGCGGCCGGTCGCTGGCATAGGTGTGCCTGCGGTTGAGCACATAGGAAACCGCGCCCCCCGCCACGTAGCCGACAAGCGTCGCTGGAACCGGATGGAGCGCCCCGCCCTCTACGAGGCCGATCAGAAGCCCGTAATGAATGACGGCCGCAGCAAGGCCGACCCCGAAGAAGGCGGTGAATTGGCGGCTCAGGCGATGGAAAGGAGAAAGTGCGGTCACGCCTTCTCGTTAGCCCCTTCCACGCGCCCCGTCACCTCGCCCCTCTGAAGGCGTCCCGCAATTCTGCGGGCGACCCGGCGCGGAAGGAACTTCGCTCCCAAAGTGCCGAGCCAATTGGTGCCTCCCGTGACCACGATGGCCTTGCCCGCCTCGTAGCCCTCGACACCGATCCGCGCCACCTCCGCAGCCGTCATGATGGTGGGCCTGAGAGTCCTTGAATATTCCACATCCGCATTGGCGGAGAACTCGCTCTCGGTCGATCCGGGACAAAGGGCCGTCACCGTCACGCCCCGAGGCTTGGCCTCTTCATGGAGCGCCTCGGACAAGGAGAGTACAAAGGCCTTGGTGGCATAATAGACGGCCATGTGGGGACCGGCCTGGAAAGCCGCCGTGGAGGCCACGTTCAGGATGCCGCCGGATCCCCGCTCCATCATGCCCGCCAGCAGCAGGCGGGACAAAGCCGTGAGCGCTCTCACATTCAGGTCGATCATGGCGAGCTGCCGCTCGAAAGCCAGGGTTGCGAAATTGCCCCTCAACCCGAATCCGGCATTGTTCACGAGGGTATGGACCTGAATGCCCCTGTCGCGAAGCATCTCGGCGAGATCCTGGGGCGCCTCCCTGTCCTCCAGGTCGAGCGCCATGGTCTCGGCTCGGACGCCGTGCTTCCGCTGGACCTCCTGTGCCAGGGCTTCCAGCCGCTCATGCCGCCGTGCCACCAAAATCAGATCATAACCCCGGGCGGCGAAGGCGCGGGCCAGCTCCGCGCCGATCCCGCTCGAGGCGCCCGTGATCAACGCCCAGCGTGATTCCCCTGCTTTGGCCATGTTTTCCCAGCTCCTGTCCCGTCTCGCCCTTTACGGATCTCACCGCATGGGCATTGCCTGTCTAAATCATGGCTCAGGCCTTTGAATTTGCTCAAGGTCCGTGTAAGAGCCTCTCTCAACCTACAATCCGATCACATCCCGGCTGCGCTTGAAGCGCCGTAGCTTTACGGCCGCGCGGCTGGACACGCCTGGGTGGCCCAATGCCAAAGCGGACTGACATCTCCTCCATTCTCATCGTCGGCGCAGGGCCGATCATCATCGGCCAGGCCTGCGAGTTCGACTACTCGGGCACTCAGGCCGTAAAGGCCCTGAAGGAGGAAGGCTACCGCATCGTCCTGGTGAATTCGAACCCCGCGACGATCATGACCGATCCCGATCTCGCGGATGCAACCTACGTGGAGCCGATCACCCCCGAGATCGTCGCCAAGATCATCGAGAAGGAGCGTCCCGACGCGATCCTGCCCACCATGGGCGGCCAGACGGCGCTGAACTGCGCCCTGTCGCTCAAGAAGATGGGCGTGCTCGAAAAATTCAACGTCGAGATGATCGGCGCAACGGCGGAGGCCATCGACAAGGCCGAGGACCGGCAGCTCTTCCGCGAGGCCATGACCAAGATCGGCCTCGACACACCGAAGTCCCGCCTCGCCAACGCCTCGGCCCTCAAGAAGGCCGACCGGGACGCCTATCTGGCCGAGCTGGCGCGCATGGAAGCCATGGACATGCATCCGGGCGACAAGAAGCGTCACATCGCGGCCTACAAGCTGAAATGGGACGCGCACGAGAACGACCGCCGCAAGCGCTACCAGGAGCACGCCATGGGCGAGGCTCTGATCGCGCTCTCGGAGGTCGGCCTGCCCGCCATCATCCGCCCCTCCTTCACCATGGGCGGCACCGGCGGCGGCATCGCCTATAACCGCGAGGAGTTCCTCGACATCGTGGAGCGGGGCCTCGACGCCTCCCCCACCAACGAGGTGCTGATCGAGGAGAGCGTGCTCGGCTGGAAGGAGTACGAGATGGAGGTCGTCCGCGACAAGGCGGACAACTGCATCATCATCTGCTCCATCGAGAACTTCGACCCGATGGGCGTGCATACGGGCGATTCGATCACCGTGGCGCCGGCGCTCACGCTCACCGACAAGGAATACCAGATCATGCGGGACGCATCGCTTGCGGTGCTGCGCGAGATCGGCGTCGAGACCGGCGGTTCGAACGTGCAGTTCGCGATCGACCCCGAGAGCGGGCGCATGATCGTGATCGAGATGAACCCGCGCGTGTCGCGCTCATCCGCGCTCGCCTCAAAGGCGACAGGCTTCCCGATCGCCAAGGTCGCGGCGAAGCTCGCCGTCGGCTACACCCTCGACGAGATCGCCAACGACATCACCGGCGGCGCGACACCGGCCTCGTTCGAGCCGACCATCGATTACGTGGTCACCAAGATCCCGCGCTTCGCCTTCGAAAAGTTCCCCGGCGCCGAGCCGACGCTGACCACGGCCATGAAGTCCGTGGGCGAGGCCATGGCCATCGGCCGCTCGTTCCCGGAATCCCTGCAGAAGGCCCTGCGCTCGCTCGAGACCGGCCTCACCGGCCTCGACGAGATCGAGATCGAGGGCCTCGGCAAGGGCGACGACAGGAACGCCATCAAGGCGGCCATCGGCACGCCGACTCCGGACCGGATCCTGAAAGTGGCCCAGGCGCTGCGTCTCGGCATCAGCCACGACGAGGTCTACGAGAGCTGCAAGATCGACCGCTGGTTCCTGGAGCAGCTCCAGGACATCGTCGACATGGAAGCCAAGGTCAAGGCACACGGTCTGCCGCAGACGCCCGGCGCCTTCCGCCAGATCAAGGCGCTCGGCTTCTCCGATGCCCGCCTCGCCGTGCTCACGCACAAGTCCGAGACCGAGGTGCGCGAGGCGCGCCGCGCGCTTTCCGTGCGCCCGGTCTTCAAGCGCATCGATACCTGCGCGGCCGAATTCGCCTCGCCGACCGCCTACATGTACTCGACCTATACCGCCCCCTTCGCCGGCAAGCCGGCCGACGAGGCCAACCCGTCGGATGCGAAGAAGGTGATCATCCTCGGCGGCGGCCCGAACCGGATCGGCCAGGGCATCGAGTTCGATTATTGCTGCTGTCATGCCTGCTTCGCGCTCAAGGACGCGGGCTATGAGACCATCATGATCAACTGCAATCCGGAGACGGTCTCGACCGATTACGACACCTCCGACCGGCTCTACTTCGAGCCGCTGACGCAGGAAGACGTGCTGGAGATCATCGAGACCGAGCGCTCGAAGGGTACGCTCCACGGCGTCATCGTGCAGTTCGGCGGCCAGACACCGCTCAAGCTCGCCCGCGCGCTTGAAGAGGCGGACGTGCCGATCCTCGGCACCTCGCCGGACGCCATCGACCTCGCCGAGGATCGCGACCGGTTCAAGCGTCTGCTCGACAAGCTGCACCTGAAGCAGCCCAAGAACGGCATCGCCTATTCGGTCGAGCAGGCCCGCCTGATCGCCGCCGATCTCGGCCTGCCCTTCGTGGTGCGCCCGTCCTACGTGCTCGGCGGCCGGGCCATGGCGATCATCCGCGACGAGGCCCAGTTCGAGGATTACCTGCTCGGCACCCTGCCGAGCCTGATCCCCTCGGACGTCAAGGCCCGCTACCCCAACGACAAGACCGGCCAGATCAACACGGTGCTCGGCAAGAACCCCCTGCTCTTCGACCGCTATCTTTCGGATGCGATCGAGGTCGACGTGGACTGCCTCGCCGACGGCAAGGACACCTTCATCGCCGGGATCATGGAGCATATCGAGGAGGCTGGCATCCATTCGGGCGATTCCGCCTGCTCGCTGCCGCCGCGCTCCCTGTCGTCGGAGATCATCGCCGAGCTGGAGCGCCAGACGAAGGCCCTGGCGCTGGCCCTCGACGTGGGCGGCCTGATGAACGTGCAATACGCCATCAAGGACGGAACGATCTACGTGCTCGAGGTCAACCCGCGCGCCTCGCGCACGGTGCCCTTCGTGGCCAAGGTGATCGGCGAGCCCATCGCCAAGATCGCGGCCCGGGTCATGGCCGGCGAGCCTCTCGCCAAGTTCGGCCTGACGCCGAAGGAACTGCCGCATATCGGCGTGAAGGAGGCCGTGTTCCCCTTCAACCGCTTCCCGGGCGTCGACGTGCTGCTTGGCCCGGAAATGCGCTCGACCGGCGAGGTCATAGGCCTCGACCGCGGCTTCGGGGTCGCCTTCGCCAAGAGCCAGCTCGGCGCCGGCAGCCAGGTGCCGAAGACCGGGACGCTCTTCGTCTCCGTGCGCGATTCGGACAAGTCCCGCATCCTGCCGGCGGTGAAGCTGCTGGAGGAGATCGGGTTCCAGATCCTGGCGACCGCCGGCACCCAGAAATATCTCGAGGCCGAGGGCGTCAAAGCCAAGCGGATCAACAAGGTGCTGGAGGGCCGGCCCCATGTGGTCGACGCCATGAAGAACGGCGATATCCAGCTGGTCTTCAATACCACCGAAGGGGCTGGCGCCCTGTCCGATTCCCGATCGTTAAGACAGGCTGCCCTCTTGCATAAGATACCTTACTACACCACTCTTGCAGGAGCGGTCGCCGCGGCCGAGGGCATCAAAGCATACCTCAGCGGGGATCTCGAAGTCCGGGCGCTTCAGGAATATTTTGCCTGAGGCATCCGGCCTCACATTGGAACTGCGAAGCTTCTGGTAAGTTTTCGTTGACATGCGAGGGCGCTGGAAACAGCGGCCTCGTACCTCTTTTTGGACGAGACAAACGATGGACAAGGTCCCTCTGACGATCAAGGGTTTTGCGGCGCTCGAGGAGGAGCTCAAGCACCGGCAGCAGGTTGAACGCCCCCGGATCATCCAGGCGATCGCGGAAGCCCGCGCGCTTGGCGACCTGTCGGAAAACGCCGAATACCATGCCGCCAAGGAAGCCCAATCCCTCAATGAAGGCCGGGTTCTCGAGCTTGAAAGCCTGATTTCCCGCGCCGAAGTGATCGATATCGCGAAGCTTTCCGGCGACCGGATCAAATTCGGCGCCACGGTGAAGCTCGTCGACGAGGACACCGAGGAAGAGAAGACCTACCAGATCGTGGGCGAGCCCGAGGCCGATGTGCGCTCCGGCCGCGTCTCGGTCGCCTCCCCCATCGCCCGCGCCCTCATGGGCAAGACCATCGGCGACACGGTCGAGGTGTCGACCCCGGGCGGCGGCAAGTCCTACGAGGTTGTCGGCGTCCGGTTCGGCGCCGTCTGATCGGCGATAGAGGAGCGGGCTTGGATTCAAGCCCGCGCCCCCCGCAATGCCGATGGCTCCGGGTCGAAGAACGCGAAGCGGCCGAGTCCCCTTTTCCAAGCGCTGCACGAGAGCATCGGACCCAAAAGTGGACACCACTTTTGGGATCCAATCCGATGCTCCCTTCTCTTGGCTGGCGCATCGTTGAAGGCGGACCCAGCGGGCCACGCAAGTGAAAACCGGATCCACTTTTCCGCACGATGCGCTAGAACAATCTTGGCGGAGCGGTTTCGCTTCGCCGTTGAGAGCATGCAGCATGTCGAGAGAGGATCGGTTTTGCGTAAGCGGGATCCTTTCCTGAGAAGGGTGAGGACCGTCCCGATGCAAGACAAGCCTGTGACCCTCTTTTCCCGCCGTTCGGTTCTGGCGGCTCTATCGATCGGCATTGCTTTGACGGGGGCGGGCTGCGTCCCGGCGGGTCTTTCGTCGGACGGCACGCCCTTCCCACAGGCATTCTCCGGATTCTCGGTCGATGTCAGCGTCCTGAAGGCCAAGGGTCTCGGCCCATTCGCCGATCTCGTCGGCGCTGCCGCCCTCGATGCATTGCGGCGCTCCTTCGCCGACCGGGTCGACCCGCGTGGACCCCGCCTCGTTCTGCGCGTGACGAGCGTGTTTTTCACCCCGTTTCCCGACAGCAGCACCGGCCGCCTCGGCCGCGGAGGCGGCGACCGCGGGGGTGGCGGCAGCGGGCACGATGCGATGGAAGGCGAGGCCCTCGCCATCGGCCACCGGGGCGAGGTTCTGGCCAGCCACCCGATGCTCGCCGTCCGCGACGTGAACACCAGCATCCTGACCCCGGACGAGCAGGGCCGCGCCGTGGTCCTGGCCCAGCATTATGTGAGCTGGCTCAGGCGGCAGATCTGACAACCCAATCGAAGGTCTATTCCGGAACGTGCCAGCTGATAGCTCGCGACGATATTGTATTTTGATATCGTTGCAATAAACTTGGCTGGAGAATTCACGGGGCCGGCCATGCCATACAACGTTGTCCGTCTGGGTGTAGAAACCCGGGTCAATACATCCACCGAAAATCAGCAAAACCAAATGCAGTGGGTGAGGCTCCCCGATGGGCGCTTTGTCCTGTTTTGGTATGGCAATGGCACCCAGCAGGGTCAGGCGGATTCGAGCGGGTACTTCCAGCAGCTCTTCGATGCCAATGGACAGAAGATTGGCGTTGAGACCCGTGTCAACGCAACAATCGATGGCGATGTCGACTCTCTACTGCCGATCAACTTCTTCGACGGGCGCTGGGGTGCCATCTGGGAATCGACCCCTGAGAATGCCGCAGGCTCCGACATCTATTACCGTCCGTTTGCGCCTGACGGTACGGCGGGACAACAGGTTTCCATCAATGAGACCCCCGGCGGCATGAGAGTGGGCCCCAACTCGACATTCCGGAATGTGTTCCTCCGCAACGATATTTCCGTTGTTCTCTGGAACGGCAGAGGTTCTCAGGAGGGTCAGCAGGACGATGCGGGCGTCTACTTCCGGCTCATGGGCCCGAATGGCGAATTCATCGGTGGGGAGAAGCGCGTCAACGCTGCCGTGGCGGGGCGGAATGAATCGCTGACCACAACCGCCGCGCTCAATGATGGCGGCTTCGTCGTTACGTATAAGGCCTCATTGGGAGGGACCTACCAGCAGGCCTTCTATGCCAATGGCGAAAAGCGCGGCGAGGAGGTGATGCTGAAGGCCGAGAATGTGAACATCGCCCCTTTCACGCGCAACCTGGCGGACGGAAAATGGGCAACGTTCTGGCACGAGGAAACTGGCAACGAGAACTTCAACTTCTACTACCGGACCTTCAATGCCAACGGCTCCTCTGCCGGTGACGCTGTTCTTGTGAGCTCATCGACCGCGGGTCCTCAGACCCGTCTAGGTTCCGCAGCGACCGAGGACGGCGGCGCCCTCGTCTTCTGGCAAGGGAATGGGACGCAGGAAGGTCAGGAGGACGACTCCGGCATCTTCTATCAGCGCTTCGCTGGCAATGGCGTAAAAGTTGGCACCGAGACGCGGCTGAACACAAGTGTAGCGGACGATCAGTCCAACCTCCTCTGCTTGCTTAGTTATCAGCTGAACCCGCAGAGCGGGCTATACGCCATCAAGTACTACGTCACCGTCTGGGCAAACTCGCGCGTGGTAGAGGGCCAGGAAGACCCATTGCATCTTGGCCACTCCCTGCAGGTGCTCGACGCGTCAGGCCGCAAGATTGGGCCAGAGATGCGACTGGAAACGGAGGAGTTTCCCGCGCTGAACTTCGCGTATTTTCCGACCAGTGGACGCTCCGTTTTCACCTGGACCGGAAAAAGCACCGTTGCAGGGCAGGAGGACAACGGCGACGTCTTCATGCAGATGTTCGACAGCGGCGGTAACCGAATGGGCTCCGAGATCCGCGTCAACACGACAACGGCAGGCGTCCAGAGCGACGCTCTGATCAGGGTTCTGCCGAACGGCAGCTTCGTAGTGGTCTGGAATGGTCCCGATGAAGACGATGCCGGTCTCTTCATGCAGGCTTTCGATGCCAACGGCCAACGCGTCGGCGGCGAGGTCCTGGTCAACACCTCGAAGACCGGCCCCCAAGTAGCGACGTTCCTGGATTATACATCGGATGGCACGCTGGTCATCGGCTGGGAGGGTGCGGGCGATCAACCCAACCAGCAAGACGGCATGGATCAGATGGGCGGCATATTCTTCCAGCGCTTCAAGATCAATGCCGCGCCGGAGAGCATCGCCCTCAGCGGGTCGATCCAGGAATCGGCTGCGGCCGGCGCGACGGCAGGCACGCTCTCGGCTGTCGATCTCGACCTTTCCGACAGGCATACCTTCACCCTGGTCGACGCAGGCAGCGCCGCAACGACGAATCCGCTCTTCGAAATCTCCGACAACGCGATCAAACTCAAATCCGGTGCCAAGCTCGATTACGAGAAGGCGACATCGCACAGCCTGCGCGTCAAGGTGACGGACGCCTTCGGCGGCTCCTACGTCCAGGATGTGGCGGTGAGCGTCACCAACGTGCGCGAGAAGACGCCGCTGCGGAAGAACGGCACCTCGGGCAACGACATCCTGTTCGGCGAGCTCGGCAACGATACGCTGTCCGGAGGCGCCGGAAACGACCGCCTGCACGGCGATCTCGGACGCGACCGGATCTCGACCGGCAGCGGCAAGGACGTGGTCGTCTTCGACCAGAAGCCGTCGAGCGGCAACCGCGACACGATCACCGATTTCGATCCGAAGAAGGACTCGCTCTATCTCGACAATGCCTTCTTCAAGAAGCTCGGAAAGAAGGGCTCGCTCGAGAAGCCGGCGAAGCTGTCAAAGACCTATCTCGAGTTCGACACCGCGGACGACGCCAACGATTATCTGATCTACAACCGGAAGACGGGCGTGCTATCCTACGATGCCGACGGCAACAAGGCGGGAAAGGCCGTCGAGATCGCGGTCTTCACCAACAAGCCGAAGCTCACCTATGCCGATTTCTTCGTGATCTGAAGCCGCGGCGGAGCCGGGAGGGTCACGCCTTCTCCGGCTCGACCTCCTCGATCGGCACAAGGGGCTCGTCCTTGATCAGGTCGAGGGTGAGCGCCGTGCGGACGTTGCGCACATTCGGCAGGGAGGTCAGCTCGGAGACGAGGCCCTGGAAGGAGGCGAGGTTCGGCGCGACGCATTTCAGGATGAAGTCGATGTCGCCCGAGAGCGTCCAGCACTCGCGGACCATGGACCAGTCCTTCACCTTCTGCTCGAACTCCTTGAGCTCCTTCTTGCCCTGCACGTCGAGCTGCACCATGGCGAAGCAGACGATCTCGAAGCCGAGATTCTTCGGGTCGAGGATCGCCCGATAGGCCTTGATGATGCCGGCGCTCTCGAGCGCCCGCACCCGCCGCAGGCAGGGAGGCGCCGACAGGCCGACGCGGCGCGCCAGCTCCACGTTCGTGATGCTGCCGTCGGCCTGCAGTTCTTTCAGGATGGCCCAGTCGATGGAATCGAGGCGTCCGCGCACGGTAACTCCGCTAGCGCTGGTTGCATTCGCATGCAACCAGCGCTTCATCTTGTTTTGCCGCGCTTTTTGACGGCGAACCGGATCCACTTCGCCGAAAAGCGCTTTAGCGCACGATCGGGAAGGCAGGAACCGGCCGGCGGCCCGGATCGTGCGGCATCAGGTCAAAAAATCTCGTCTTGGCTGAGTAGACCGTGTAGAGGGTCTGCACAAGAAGAAGAGGCGATTAAGTCGCAACGAACTTCATGAACTCCACAGGCTCGTTGATCGAATGTTGCGCAATGATACCGGCCTTATCACCTGGGTTCTGACCGATGGCAAGGCCGGAGACGAGCTGCAGGCGCTGAGCGTGACCGAGGCCCTCGGCCTCGATCCCGAGATCCGCCGGGTCGATCCCAAGCCGCCCTTCGACTGGTTCATGCCCTGGGGACCGGTCGATCCGCGCGAGCGCCCGGGTGCCCCGAGCAGCCCCATCGCCCCGCCCTTCCCCGATCTCCTCATCGCCTCGGGCCGCCGGGCGGTGGCCTATCTGCGCGCCGTCAAGAAGGCCACCGGCGGGCGCACCTACACGGTTTTCCTCAAGGATCCCCGCACTGGCCCGGGCGCGGCCGATTTCATCTGGTCGCCGGAATACGACCGCCTGCGGGGCCCGAACGTGCTCAACACCCTCACCCCTCCGCACCGGGTCTCGGAGAGGCGGATCGCAGCCGCCCGCAGCCGGCCCGATGCCCGCCTCGTCTCCCTACCCCACCCCCGGGTCCCGGTGCTCGCCGGCGGCGACAGCCGCCATCACCGGTTCACGGAGGCCGACATCGCCCGCTTCGTCGAGCACCTAAAGGCCGTCGCCGAGACCGGAGCCGGATTGATGGTGACCGCCTCGCGCCGCACGCCGCAGGCCCTGCGGGAGGCCTTGATCGCGCTCACCGGCCGGCATGGCGGCTTTTTCTGGGACGGCACGGGGGAGAACCCTTACGTCGACCTTCTGGCGCTCGCCGATTTCGTGGTGGCGACGGGCGATTCCTTCAACATGATCGGGGAGGCCGCCGTGACGGGACGGCCGATCCTGGTGTTCGAACCCTCGGGCGGGCATCCGAAACTGGATGTTTACATGGCGGCCTTGAAGGCCCATGGAATTGTGCATCCGTTTACGGGGCGTCTTGAAGGACAGCCCTATGAACCCCTAAATTCAACCCCCAAGGTCGCGGAGGCCATTGCTCAAGGATTGAGCCGCCACCGCCGCGCTCTCGGCTTGCCGGACCTCGCCTTTTCACTGGAGACCCCCTGATGGCCCATTCTCACGCCAAGCTCATCATCATCGGCTCGGGGCCGGCGGGCTATACGGCGGCGATCTATGCGGCGCGCGCCCTGCTTGAGCCTGTGATGATCTCCGGCTTCCAGCCCGGCGGCCAGCTGATGATCACCACGGATGTCGAAAACTATCCGGGCTTCGCCGACGTGATCCAGGGTCCCTGGCTCATGGAGCAGATGCGCATGCAGGCCGAGCATGTGGGCACCCACATGATCTCCGACCACATCGTGAAGGTCGACCTTAAGCAGCGTCCCTTCCGCCTGGAAGGCGATTCCGGCGCCACCTATACCTGTGACGCGCTCATCGTCGCGACGGGCGCCCAGGCCAAGTGGCTGGGCCTGCCCTCCGAGGGCCAGTTCCAGGGATTCGGCGTCTCGGCCTGCGCCACCTGCGACGGCTTCTTCTATCGGGGCAAGGAGGTCGTGGTTGTCGGCGGCGGCAACACCGCGGTCGAGGAGGCGCTCTACCTCGCCAATCTCGCGTCCAAGGTGACCCTGGTCCATCGCCGGGATTCCTTGCGCGCCGAGCGCATCCTGCAGGACCGCCTGTTCAAGCACCCGAAGATCGAGGTGATCTGGAACACCGCCGTGGAGGAGATCTGCGGCAGCGAAAACCCCTCCTCCGTCACCCATCTGCGGCTCAAGAACCTCGTCTCCGGCCAGACCTCCGACTTCAAGACCGACGGCGTCTTCATCGCCATCGGCCACAAGCCGGCGACGGAGCTTTTCACCGGCCAGCTCGACATGAAGCCGGGCGGCTATCTGCTGACCAAGCCGGGCTCGACCGACACGAATATTCCCGGCGTCTTCGCCGCGGGCGACGTCACCGACGACATCTATCGTCAGGCGGTTACGTCGGCAGGCATGGGCTGCATGGCCGCTCTCGACGCCGAGCGCTATCTCGCCGCCCTGGAGGCGACGCAGGAAGCCGCTGAATAGAATTTATTAACAACTGGTTAGCTCTCAGGCCGATTTCCTGTTGCGTCGAACCCTCGGCTCATAAGAGATAAAAGAAGCCTTGCGTGAGAAGCATGCGAGGCATGAGGGATGCGCCGTGGACTGGGACAAGATCCGGATTTTCTACACCGTCGCAGAAGCGGGGAGCTTCACGCGGGCGGGTGACGATCTGGGTCTGAGCCAATCGGCCGTGAGCCGCCAGATCAGTGCGCTTGAGCGCGAGCTGAAGGCTCCCCTCTTCCACCGCCATGCCCGCGGGCTGATCCTGACCGAACAGGGCGACCTGCTGTTCCGGGCCGCCCGCGACATGCGGATGCGGCTGGAAACGACCAAGGCGCGCCTCGTCGAGACGAGCGAGCGTCCTTCGGGCGAATTGAAGGTGACGACGACGGTCGGCCTCGGCTCCATCTGGCTTGCCCAGCGCATCGCCGAATTCCTTGACCTTTACCCCGATGTGCGCGTCGAGCTGATCCTCTCCAACGAGGAGCTGGACCTCGCCATGCGCGAGGCCGACGTGGCGATCCGCCTGCGTCGCCCGGCCCAGCCGGACCTCATCCAGCGCCGGCTCTTCACGGTGCATTTCCACGTCTATGCGTCGGCCGACTACCTGAAACGGTTCGGCGAGCCGAAGACGCTGGAGGATCTCGACGAGCACCGCATCGTGTCCTTCGGCGGCGACCAGCCCTCCTATCTCATGGCGGTGCACTGGCTCTCGACCGCAGGGCGCGACGGGCGCGAGCCGCGCCAGTATCATTACGTCGTCAACAACATCACGGCCCTGAAGCTCGCCGTCGAGACCGGCGCCGGCATCGCCGTGCTGCCGGATTATGCCGTCGTCGGCAATCCGGACCTCGTCCAGATCCTGCGCGATGTGGAGATGCCATCCCTCGACAGCTATCTCGTCTATGCGGAAGAGATGCGCTCGGTCGCCCGTGTCCAGGCTTTCCGTGATTTCCTGATTTCCAAGGCCCAGCGCTGGACCTTCTAAGAGGCGGGTTCGTCACCCTCTCGACTCATCCTGAGTGTCCGGCTCATCAAGGATCTCCGCCCCGGAGCCCTCATCCTGAGGGCCGCCTCAGGCGGCGTCTCGAAGGACGAGGGCGCTTCCAGTGCTCGCTGGAACCTCCTTCGCGACGGTCGCTTCGCGATCTCCTCAGGATGACGTCAGAGATTGACAAGCCAGACGATCGAGAGGCCGGCCCCAAATGTGCGGGTCGGCGCCTGGGTGAAGCTCGGCTATAGTCCAATTTTGTCACCGCCATGACAGAGCCATGCACCCGGCGCAGCCCTTTTATGAGGCATGCTGCATTGCAAATAAGCGCAATGCGGCCGATATCACCCTTGGCTGATTTCAACGCGGCGCCGCTTTCTTCCTCCCGGCGATGCCGTGTCGGCCGTTCCCTCTGGAAGGTTTTGACTTTTGTCGGACCTCTACTTTAGCCGGGCTTCGAGCCCGGCTTTTTTTTTGCCCTCAGACCATCGCGATGCCGATCATCGGCCGGCGGACTGCTCCACCTCTTCCTTCAGCGCACGGCGCAGCACCTTGCCGACATTGGTCTTGGGAAGCGTCTCGCGGAACTCGATCCGGCGCGGCACCTTGTAGCCGGTCATGTTCTCGCGGCAGAACGCGCGCAGATCTTCCACCGTGAGAGCGGGATCCCGGCGCACCACATAGGCTGCAACCGCCTCGCCGGAATGCGCATCGGGCAGACCGATGACCGCAGCCTCCGCGACGCCGGGATGCTTGACGAGCACCTCTTCCACTTCGTTCGGATAGACGTTGAAGCCGGAGACGAGGACCATGTCCTTCATCCGGTCGACGATCTTCACCTGGCCGTCGGGCAGGACCACCGCCACGTCACCCGTGCGGAAATAGCCGTCGGCGGTCATCACCTTCGCGGTCTCGTCCGGCCGCTGCCAGTAGCCTGCCATGACCTGCGGCCCCTTCACGCACAGTTCCCCGCGCTCGCCGGGAGGCAGCACCGCACCCTCGGCGGAACGCACGGAGATGTCCGTCGATGGCAGAGGGTAACCGATGGTGCCGGTGAACTCCTCGATGTCGAGGCGGTTGGCGCAGACCACGGGCGAAGTCTCCGACAGGCCGTAGCCCTCGACGATCGGCTGTCCCGTCACCTGCTTCCATTTCCTGGCCACGACCTCCTGGGTCGCCATGCCGCCGGACACGGCGAAGACCATCTGCGAGAAATCAACCTTGTCGATGCCGGACGCATTGGCCAGTGCGTTGTAGAGCGTGTTGAGGCCGGACATGAGCGTGATGCGGCTTTTCTGCAGCGTCTTGACGAAGCCCGGTATGTCGCGCGGGTTGGCGATCAGCAACTGGCATCCGCCGATGCGCGTCATCAGCAGGGCGCAGACCGTGAGCGCGAAGATGTGATAGAGCGGCAGCGCCGTCACCATCACATGATCCTCGCGGTCGCCGAAGAACGGACGCATCCAGGCTTCGCACTGAATCACGTTGGCGGCCACGTTGCGGTGGAGCAGCGTGGCACCCTTGGCGACGCCGGTCGTGCCGCCCGTATATTGCAGGAACGCGATGTCGTCGGGCGAAACCGGTACGGCCTGCGCCTTGCGAGCGGCGCCCCCGGCGATGACGGTCTTGAACGCGATTGCTTGCGGCAGCTGGAACGGCTTCACTGCTTTCTTCACGCGCCGCGAAACGAGATTGACGATGGCACCCTTGAGGCCGAGCAGATCGCCCGGCGTCACCAGCACCACGCGATCGAGCTTGATCTCGGGCAGCGATTCCTGAACCGTCGCCCCAAAGTTCTCCAGCACGAACAGGAAGCGCGCACCGGAATCCTTGATCTGATAGGTCAGCTCGCGGGGCGTGTAGAGCGGATTGACGTTGACGACGGTGCCGCCCGCAAGAAGGATTCCGAACAGGATCGGCGGGAAGGCCATCACGTTCGGCAGCATGATCGCCACCCGGTCACCCTTCTTCAACCCCTGCCCCTGCAGCCATGAAGCCACCGCATCGGCCTCCCGCCCCAAAGCGGCATAGGTCATGCGCTTGCCGAAGCTCTCGACGGCGGCCCGGTTCGGATAATCCGCGACGGCCTTGCGGAAGATGTCGTTGAGAGTGCCGATCCTGGCCTCATCGATCGTCTGCGGGACCTGATTGGGATAGGAGCTCAGCCACGGCCGGGCTGCATAGGGGTCCGGAGCGCCTGCATTGGCAGGCGCCTGGGTGGGGGAACTCATCATTGTCCTCCGCTTCGCGGCGAGGTTTGCTTCATGGGAGATGGCGTCTCCATAAAGCACAACTTGGCGCGGAAGACCGCGTTTGTCGATGGAAATAGTTTAGACCTGAACGATCCAAGCATCGTTCAGGTCCAAGTTTCTCAATGGGCCTTCTGCAGAACCATCTCGGCCGGGCGGCCGCTGAGTTCCGCCATATGGTCGAAGCGGGTCGAGAAGGTTCCGACGCCGGCCGTGGCCGAGCGCAGCTCGACGATGAGATCGCCGATCTCCGATTCCGGAATGGTGGCGCTGAGCACCTGCCAGCCGTTCCATCCCGGCCGCTCGTCATAGCCTAGGATCTGCCCGCGCCGGCCGGTCACGAGGGCGGTCGCCTTGGCCAGCGCATCGGACGGGATCGTGACCTCGACCGAGAGCACGGGCTCCAGCAGGACCGGCTTCGCCTTCGGCAGGGCATCCGCCAGGGCGAGCCTCGCCGCCGCCTGGAAGGCTGCATCCGAGGAATCGACCGTGTGGTAGGAGCCGTCCGTCAGCGTCACCGCCAGATCGACCACGGGGAAGCCGAGGGGCCCGGATTTGAGCGCATCCCTCACCCCGGTCTCGACAGAGGGAATGTACTGGCGCGGCACCACGCCGCCCGTGATCTTGTCCTGGAACGCGAAGCCCTCGCCACGCGGCAACGGCTTGATCTCGATCATCACGTCGCCGAACTGGCCATGGCCGCCGGTCTGCTTGCGGTGCCTTCCCCGAGCCGAGGCCGGCGACTTGATCGTCTCGCAATAGGCCACCTTCGGCTTTGCGGTATCGACTCCGACCTGGAAGCGGGAGGCGAGCTTTTCCACCGCCACGCGCAGGTGCATCTCGCCCTGTCCGTGGAGCCTGATCTCGCCCATCTCGGGCCGGGTTTCCACCACGAGGGACGGGTCCTCCTCGGTGATCTTGGCGAGCGCGCTCGAGAGGCGCACGTCGTCCTTGCGGTCCCTGACCTTGAGCGCCAGCAGATAGACGGGCTCCGGCGGCGCCGGCGACACGACAGCCTCGGGCCGCACCTTGCCGGCGGCAAAACTGTCGCCCGTGGCGATGCCCTCCAACCGGCCGAAGCCGACCGTGTCGCCGGGCCCGGCCTCGGTCTTGCGGTTCGTCGTGCTGCCCATGAGGGTCAGGATGCTGCCGATGCGCGCCTCGGCGCCGCGCGAACCGACCACGGTGTCGCCCTCGTGGAACGTGCCGCGCATGACGCGGCCGACGGAGAGCTTGCCGCCCTGGCCCATATGCAGGGTCTTCATGCTTTGCGCGAGCGGCGCCCCCTCCTCCGGGATGCCGAGCCGCGCCCGGGTCTCGGCGAGCGATGGCGCCTCATGGCGCAGCGCCTTGAGAAGCCGTGTCACTCCGTTGCCGCGCTCGGCCGAGCCGATGAGGGCCGGCACCACATGCCGCTCCTTCAATTCCTTCGACAGATCGTCGAAGATCTGGTCGCGCGGCGGTTCGATCTCTGAGATCAGCTCCTCCATCAGCGCATCGTCATGATCGGCCAGACGCTCGAGCATGGCGAAACGCGCTTCCTTCTCGCGCGGGAGCTCGCCCTCGGGCAGATCGACGATCTCGCTCGGCGCATGCTCGCGATAGATGAAGGCGCGCTCGAGCGCGAGATCGATGAAACCGACGGCGATGCCATCCTTCCAGAGCGGGATCTGGCGCAGCAGAAGCGGCGTGCGCGAGGCCTGCTGCAAGAGGCTGAGCGTTTCGCGGATGCGCTGGTTCGCCGTGTCGATCTTGTTGATGAACAGGAAGCGCGGGATATCGGCCTCTTCCAATTCGCGCAGGATGATCTCGAGCGCGGGAATCTTGCGCTCGTCCGCTTCGCACACGACGACTGCGGCATCGCAGACCGGCGTGACGTTGCGCATTTCGTGCAGGAACTCGGTCGAGCCGGGGCAATCCACGAAGGTCATGCTCTCGCCGAGGAAATCGATCGTCGCCACATTGGGCTCGATGCTCATGGCATGGGCGCGGGCCTCCGCGCTCGCATCGCCCACGCTGTCCCCGTTCGCCACGCGGCCGGCCCGGGAGACGGCTCCCGTCCGCTCCAGGATCGCCTCGAGCAGGGTGGTCTTGCCGCTCTGGAACGGGCCGACGATCGCGATGCATCGCGGGCCCGCAGCTAGTCTGCCGTTGGGTGCCATAGGACGTCATCCTTCCCTGCCCCCACTTTATGACGCGTTCTTGTCGGGACGCGTTGGGTCGATGCTCTGCCTGTGACGGCGCGTTGGCAAGAGGGTTTGTCGGGCGGCCTCAGTGGAAAGGGCAAGGTGTGCCGGCGCACGTCTTCCGCGAGGGGATAGTTGCCCTATCGTTGTGATACGATATAATATTTGTAAAATCTGCGAGAACCATGCCCATGCCCCTGTCGCTCCACGGAAGCCAGATCCAGATCCAGCCATCCGGCACCCAGTCCGGCCTCAAGATCACGGCACTCAAGAACGGCTCGCTCATCGCCGTCTGGACCCAGAACGACGGCACCGACTCGGATATTTATGCCCAGATCCTCCATGCCGATGGGTCCGCCAAATCCGGCCCGTTCCAAGTCAACTCTTCCGACGCAGGCGCGCAGGGCACCCCTTCAGTCGCAGTTCTCAGCAACGGCGGGTTCGCGGTCGCCTGGTCGGACGGTGGCACGACCGGGTCGATCAGGGCTCGCCTCTATGGCGCGGACGGCAATGCTCTCAACCCCGATTTCGCTGTCTCACAGGGTTTTTCCAGTGCCTGGGCGAACCCCAAGATCGTCGCTCACGGAAGCGGGTTCGCCGTTTCGTCCTCCAGCAGCGGCGGGGTCTCAACAGCATTCTACGACCAATTCGGCGCCAGCGCTTCCAGCCATCAAACCCCTGAGTCGGGGAACAGCGTGAACTCGACATCGGTCACAGCTGTTCTTGACGGCCCCGAGGATGGTCGCTTCGCCAACAAGATCGTCACCGCGCAACTGGAACATGGCACACGATCCGTCGTCATCTTCAATTCTTACAGTGTCGCTGGAGTCCCTCAGGAAAAGTGGGAGTTTGTAGTCGGTGGCAACACAAAAGATGTGGCTGTGACAGCCCTGGCAAATGGGCGCCTTCTGCTCACCTACGCGATTTTTAACAACACGTTGCAAGCGCACCAAATATCGGGGTGGATCTATGAACCAAGCGGCGGCGAGCCGACATATCGCTTCCTAGCATCTTCCGCGACGGCCATTGCAACACCCGTCGTCGCCGCCCTTCCGGACGGTGGCTTCACTCTGGCCTACAAAGTCGGCAACAGCATCGCAGCGAGTTCTTACGATAGCACTGGCCGCTTGAGCAGCGATGCTCCGAGCCTCTCCACAGGGAATACCCAGGAAAAGCCGACGATCACCGTGATGCCGGACGGACGTGTCCTCGTCGGCTGGGAGAATATCGGCGACGGGGCAGCTCGAACGCTTCGCGCCCAGTTCCTGGATGCTCGGACCCTGGCCAATTGGACCGGCACGGCAGCCGACGAAGAATATGCCGGCACCGACGTTGCAACCGTCAATGACAGCCTGAACGGCGGGGGCGGCAACGACGGCCTCTACGGCATGGCCGGCAACGACAGCCTCACCGGCGGCGACGGCAACGACACCCTCGATGGCGGTGCCGGCAACGATGTGTTCATGGCCCACGAAACGCCTGATGCCGGCGGCAATTATCTCGGCGCCGACAGCTTCATGGGCGGCGCGGGCAATGAGGACAAGCTCGCCTATTGGAACGTCAGCAACGCCAATCAGACAGGCGTGGGCATCTACTTGCACGCGCAGAATCTGAACGCCGGCGCGGCGGCGAGCGACCGCATATCCGGGATCGAGATCATCGACGGCACCAACTACGACGATACAATCGAGGGCGACGGCACCGGCAATGCCTTCTGGGGTGCCGAT
>Ga0182747_1000709_pt1 | contig 29255 bp, 32 predicted proteins | sample eDN3rd30CBELigBY_FD_128526 | JGI IMG/M metagenome (GOLD analysis project Ga0182747, IMG submission 128526) | Enriched backyard soil microbial communities from Emeryville, California, USA - eDNA 3rd pass 30_C BE-Lig BY (version 2) (version 2) | ecosystem: Environmental > Terrestrial > Soil >... | reverse complement strand
ATTTTATCGTCATACCCAGATACTTTTATATCTTTTACATTTTCTAAATAACTTTGAAAGTCATTTACAAATAGCTCCCATTTTATCTGTTCATCTGTTAAAAAAGTATCATTTTGTTTTTGAATCCAAATAAAAACCATGATCAATAATTGTGAAAAAAGTATAAACACTACCAAGTGATAAAGTGCATCAAGTAATGTATATCCATTTTTTATAAGACCCCTTCTTCCGTAAAACACTTATTTTCATCCTTTTCAAATAATTCATAACTGACGCATAGCTTTCTTCCATCAAATGACCAATGATATATGGTATTATCAATTGTCTCAGTACCGGAGTTCGACCCTGCATATACTATTTGTTTGGCAGCATTATAGGCAACCTGTGATGAATGTAAATCAATTTCTTTCAAAAATAATGATTGTTGCTGCTTAAAACTAAGCGGTATTAATGAGCCAGTTAGAGTAAGAATGATGACCAAAGTTAATAAAGTTTCAACAAATGAAATCCCTTTATTGTCCATTTATTCTTAACCTCCCTTTCTCAATATTTACAATAATTTCTCGCTCACCATAAGGTGTGAAGAACTTAATTCGCCCAAAGTCAGCAATATCACCTTGATTATTAAATGTAATTCTTTTTAAATTACTTCCTAAAATATCTAGTCGAATCCCTTCAGGGAACTTTTTCTCAATTTCAGGATAATAATAATCATTTTGTACATACCCTTTGTACGTATTATCTGAATTAAACACGATTGTAGTATGAATCCCCTTTTGCATTGCCAATGTTTGCATCCTTTGAATATCTATTGAAACCTGTACGATAAATTGATCAATTGCACTTCTTTCAAATGTTTTTAATGAGATTTGGGACGTTATCGAAGAAACGATCACCAGGATTAATAATACAAATAGCATTTCTATTAGAGTAAAACCCCTCTGATCTTTCAATAAATGTCTCAACCTTCTACACCACTACCCTCATTTTCAGTTATCCCTTCCTTAGTAACAGCACTTACTTCACCATTCGCATCAATAATAACCGGCTGTCCATTAGGGCAAGAATTTTCGCCATCTCTTAAATACTTTTCTCTAACTAAGTCGTCTATTGTTGGAAAACGATTATGATCGATTTTGTATGCCTCCACTTGACCTTGCACCATTGTCACAAAAGCATCACACCCTTTTTCATCTATAGAGGCAAAATGTTTTGTTACATTTGGGATTGTAATAATAATTAATACTGAAATAATTAATAGAACAATTAACATCTCAACTAGAGTAAATCCCCTTTGATTTTTAACCATCGATAACCTCTCCTTTATTAAATAATTTCGATTATGTTATACATTGGAAGTAGAATACTTAAATAAGCAGCAATTATGGATAATGCAATGATGATAAAAAATAGTGGTTGTACGAAAGTAATTGCAGTTTTTAAAAGTGATTGTTGTTTTTCATCTAATAAATCGCTATATATGATCATTTCTCTTCCTAGATACCCACTTTTTTCTCCATGCCTAATAAATTCTTGAAATTTAGGAAAGAAATATCCAGAAGTTTGTACTGCAATTGATAAGGAGTCACCAAAAATAATTCTTTTTTCAATGTTCACAGCTACAAATTCTAAATATTTGTTTAAACGCTGTTCTTTTAAGATTTCTAATGTCTGTTGTAACGAAAACCCACCAATAAGCAAACTTCCTATTATTCTAGAAAACTGCTTTGTTAAGTGCATTTTAAAAAAGTACCTAATAATCGGCATGGTTGTAAATATTTTCATTTGATAAGTAATTGATTGCTTTTTAATCAATAAAAAAATGAGGATAACTAGTATCGTAATGATGAGCAGGCTTAATATTGTTATTTCGGGGAAATATACGATTATGTTAGAAACAGCAAAAGTTGAATCGCTACTAGGTGTACGTGAATTGACAATTTGTTCTATGTTCGGCATAAAGTAAGTTCTAAATCCTACGAAAATTGATATTAAAAAGAGGATCAAAAATACTGGATAAATAAGAATCTTACTTAGCTTCTTTTTCATTTTTTCATGAAAATCCATTTGTTTACCAATCATTCGTAATGTTTTAGCCAAATCACCATTCGCTTCAGCTATTTGAATAGAGATTAAATAATGCTCGGGGATAGAAAAACTTTTAAAAATAGTTATTATGTTTTCACCATTACGCAATTTTTCTTCAACTATCCTGTGCCAATATTGATGATTATCTACATGGTAAGGCAATAACATATGAATCGAATCAGAAAATGTATATCCTTCACTTAGTAAGGTGCTTATACGATCCAATAATGAAGGAAGCTGTTTTATTTTTTCCTTTTTTCTAGGTACATATCGATTAAATACTTTTTGAAGCAAATTGTTTTTCCACCCCAATTGTTTGCAGTTGATATAATAACGTTTCAACCTTCGGTAATTGATAAGCTTCACCACGCATCGTTGTTAATATTGCTTCATAGAGAAAACTATCACTCAAAATTTCATATAAAGCTTTTCGTCTATCTTGTTCCACTTGAACTAAACATTGAGCTACAATTCCCACTAATGCTTGTCTGATTTCTTCTATTGTAATCCCCAAATCCATTAATCGATAAATACAGTTTACAGAGTCTTTCGCATGGATGGTAGAAAGCACTAAGTGTCCAGTTAATGCAGCTTCAATTGCAATCTTCGCCGTTTCGTGATCTCTAATTTCTCCTATCATAATTACATCAGGTGAATGTCTTAAAATTGCTTTTAAACCAGCAGCATAAGTAACCCCTGCCCGTTCATTGACCTGAATTTGAAGTAAATGTTCCTGACTATTTTCGACGGGATCCTCCAACGAAATAACATGACGTGATAATGTCTGGCTGCTATAGTTAATCAACGAGTACATGGATGTCGTTTTCCCAGAACCTGTAGCACCGCAAAATAATAACAATCCTTGTCTATTTGAGATTAGGTTAATTAATTTATCAGCTGACTTTTGGTTATAACAAAGAGTGGATATTGGATGAGTTGCATTTTGCAACATTAAACGAATCACGAGGCTTTCCTTCTGAAAGACTGAAGGCAATGTAGAAACACGAAAAGAGTAACTCTTTTGTTGGATTTCCTTTTGAAAAGAGCCACTTTGTGGTTTTCTCTTTTCACTTATATCTAACGATGAAAGAAATTTAAAATAAGAAATCATTCTTGTCCCTAAATCTAAAGTAATATCACCAGCGTTAAATAACTTTCCGTACTTACGAAAATGAATAGAATAATTATTGCTAGTCGGAACAACGTGAATATCAGATGCACCAAACATAATCGCTTTGACAAGAAGCTGTTCACTCCTATTTTCGATTACCAGTTCAACATTCACATTTCAACACCTCTCCTGATTGATATTTTTGACCGCTAATATTTAGCAATAGTATAAATAGAATTTATTAAAAGGAAAATGCTTTTTCGTAATATATTTTTTTAACGAAGATAAAGTATATCAAACAATAATTTCCCTACTAAAAACTTATAAAATCCAACTATTTTCACTCAAATTTCTTATTTGAAAATATTTCTATAATTGAAATATATTATTCAAATTATCTATCATTTCATTTTGAGAAAAGCTAAAATAGAAATAGTATAGCTTATGAAATTGAGGTGATCTAGAAATGAATAATTTAAAAGTAATGAGCACACTAGCTGATGAAACACGTTATCATATTTATCAATACATGTTACAACATCAAAAGCAATTTACAGTGCAAGATATTGCAGATGAATTTAACATACATCCAAATGTTTCACGGCTTCATTTGACTAAATTAAGTGAAATAGGGATTGTTCAAGCAGAATACGCTAAATCTGGTAAAGGCGGACGTCCTGGAAGAGTTTATCATGCAACCAAAGATGGGATTGTGATTAGTTTTCCAAAAAGGGATCATGACAGATTGTTAAAATGGTCGCTTGAGTTTATTTCATCAGTTGGAGATTCTGCAATCGAAAGTCTAAAATCCATTAGTTATCAAGATGGTGTTAATGAAATGGCATCCTTAGTTGGAAACATAAAACACTCATTAACTTTTGAGGAAAAAATAAACTTACTCTCAAAAGTTTCCTACCAAATTGGTTATGTTCCAACAGTTATTGAAAATGATGAAACAAAACAAGTAATTTTCTCAATTTATAACTGTCCATTTACGAATCAATTAGAAGGTAATGCACAGATTGTTTGTTCTTGCCATGAATCCTATTTAAAAGGGCATATTGATGTATTATTCCCAAACAGTCAATTCCTTCAAACTGATAGTATGTTGAATAGTTGTTCGAACTGCCAATATAAAATAAGTATAAAAGTTTCACAATAATATTATAATTTCCACTTGATTGTCACAAACTATTAAAAGTATGAGTTTACATTATTGTTCAAAATCATTTATAATAAAACGTGAGATAATTGTGTCGCATGGCAAAAGGAGGGGATTCTTCATGGCTAACATGTATAAAGTTATGGCTTGGTTTACAGGTATATTTGCCGTTTTCTTCTATCTCGGAGGTATGAACGAGGTTTCGCTATTATTCATAGGTAATACAGGATTATTTTTATTATTAGGCTTCTTAAACCTTTCTGAAAGAATGTACATGTACATTTTTGGCGCGTACTTAACTGTCTTCTGGGCAGGATTTACGTACTATACAACGTTCATTCACGTACCTGGTGCAGGTCATCATTAATTTCAAATTAAAAACACCGTTGCTTCAATGCAAACGGTGTTTTTTTCATTTCCTCATCATGTTAAAATCCGTTCAAAAAAGGATTCATCTCCATCTCAGCTTCAGGCGTTGTATAAGAGCCATGTCCAGGATATATAATTGTATCTTCAGGAAGAGTTAATAATTTATTATGGATGGATTTTAACAAAGTTTCTTGAGACCCACCAAGTAAATCAGTTCTTCCAATACTTCGTTCAAATAACGTATCACCTACAATTGCAAAACCATCTTGTTCAAAAATATATGAAATACTTCCTGGTGAGTGCCCAGGAGTAAATATTGCGTTAAATTCAAATTCGCCTATAATAAATTTTTGTTCTTTGCGAATAATATGCTCTTCTTCGGGTAAATTAACGATATAATTTGGTAGTTCAGCATATCGTCCTGAACCATTCTTCATAGGATCTTTTAGCCAGCTAACCTCCTTTTCATGAACATATAACGGCAATTCAAAAATTTCTCGAATGGCATCTACTGCCCCTATATGATCAAAGTGAGTATGGGTTAGGAAAATCCCTAATGGTTTATATTGATTAACACGTATTTCCTTAATTATTTTTGTTGCTTCTTCCCCTGGGTCAAATATAAGACATTCTTTTTTCTTATTACTGACAATGTAGCAATTCGTTTGAACAGGTCCTAATGAATATACTTTTACATTTAACAACGTGATCACCTCATAAATAGTATACTGTTCTCTACGAAAAATAACATCAAGTGTTCAAACAAACGTCAAGATTTATTCTCGACAAAACTATCTGGTTGCTTTACAATAAAGAAGGAATATTGTTTACCGACATTCATTTTCTGATGTCGAAAGGAGTGTCTAGTTTAATGAACTTATTAATGGTTATTTTCGCTTTAATCGCAATTTTATCTCTAGTAAGCGCGTTCAAATCAATTCGTAACAAGAATGTCCTTGCGCTACTTTTCGGTGTCGCTTCATTTGCGATTTTTGGATGGTTTGTAGTAATGACTGTTCTAAATCAAGGCTATCCACCAACACATCATTAATTTATGGAATGAAGAACGTCTCAAATTTTTGGGTCGTTCTTTTTTCTTTTGCATTTTTAAGAATGAATATTAAAAGCGGCTAGTCATTAGGCTAGCCGCTTACTGTTTTATTGAGATGCATCTGCATCTTGTATTAAATTACCTGTATCTTCATCATAAAAGCGTAATAAATCACCATTAATAATTTTATCAGAGTAACTTAGCTCATTTTGAGCTCGATCTATATACGGTTGACAAGCTGCCATATCAACTTCTTCTCCAGTTGGACGTTCGTAACAAGTCTCTGTAGTATAGATCAGTTTATCTGTTACAAAAGTACCATCGCGGAAAATTACAAACTCTTCATGTTCATCGGAGAATAAATCAGCACCAAATTGCATGTCATTCGATGTATCGATACCAAGTAAGTGTAGGATTGTTGGTCTTAAATCAATTTGGCCTGCTGTTTCTTCTACTACGCCTCCATCCCCAGATCCAGGGATATGGATAAATAATGGGACAGATTGTAATAATGCAGTGTCGTAAGGTGTAATTTCTTCTTTATCTAAATACATAGCCATCGCTTTGTTATGGTTTTCAGATATTCCATAATGATCACCATACATGATGATAATTGAATTATCATACAAACCTTTTTCTTTTAATTGCTCAAAGAATACTTTTAATGATTCATCTAAATAGCGAACAGTTTGAAAATATCGATTTAATGTTCCAGAGTTAGAAGTGTACTCAGGAATCATTTGATCTTCTTCATCTAAATAAAATGGATAGTGATTTGTTAAAGTAATCATTCTTGAATAAAACGGTTGCGGCATTTCTGTCATAAGTTCTGCTGATTGCTCTAAGAATGGCGTATCCTTAAGTCCCCAGTTAACTGAGTTTTCATCTGATACTGAATATGAATTCACATCATAGAATTTTTCTATATTTAACGATTTATACATCATATCACGATTCCAGAAAGAGTCGTTATTTGAGTGCATAACGTTTGTAAAATAGCCATTTTCCCCAAGTTTTTCAGCCATTGAATTATAAGTATTACCTGCGTGGGTAAAGAAAACAGCTCCACGACCTAATCCATATAAAGAGTTTTCAACTAAAAACTCAGCATCACTCGTTTTACCAAGACTTGTTTGATGATAAAAATCGCTAAAATAATACGTATCTGGATCGTTTGTTAAAGAATTTAAGAACGGGGTTACTACTTCACCATTCATTTCACTATTAATTACAAAGTTTTGCAATGATTCTAATTGAACTATTATCACATTACGACCTGCGTACTTCCCAAACATCTCTTCATTAGCAGGTGCTTGATTCGCTTGAACATAGTTATTCACTTCAACTAGCTCACTACCAGTAGCAAGTGCACGTTGGGCAGATGATTTTGACTGAATATAAAAATCATACAAATGATAATTATATGTGCCTATATTTTTCACGAGTATTTCTCGGTCAAAGCTTCGAGTTAATAGTTGCGGTCTTTCTGCCTCTGCTAATCCTAAATTTAAGAATGTTATAGCTAATGCAACAACAAAGTATGCCCGGCGAACATTTTTTCGGAGTGTCACTTTATGTTCTATATTCGGGACAATAAACATAGCCATGATTAATACAATAACATCTATAAAGAATAAAAAGTCATACCAATTTACAATCTCTGAAATGGATGATCCCAGTTGTCCCATATTTTCGGTTTGGGAAAGTACTGGTAAGGTAATAAAGTCATTATAGAAACGATAAAATGCTACGTTTGCATAAAGTACAATTGACATTAAGATACTTACAATAATTAAATAACTATTTTTCACTTTTTGAGAATTAAAGAACAAGGAAATTCCATATGCGAATAACAAGAAGCTTAACGGATTAATAATAAGAATAAACTCCTGCATCGGATTTTCAATATCGATTTCAAAACTTGTATGATAGGTGATTGCGGTTTTAATCCAAGTAGCAAGAATGGCTATTAATAATATGGCATGTTTCGGCCACTTAATGGACTTCATTTGCTAATCATCCTTTCTAATTTTAAGTAAATATTTTCCATTTTAAATAAATAATTCCCATTAAATTTACATTCAATTGGAAAGACAAAATTTATCATAATATTTATTTTCCTTTAATGCAATAGGATAATCAGTACACGGAATTTACAGAAAATTAATGTAAACTTATGAATTTTTACAGTTTTTCCACCTTTATCTAAACGATATCAATTAGTAAAAGGTTCCAATAATCTGGTACAATTCAAACCTGACTCCAATAATCTCAAATACACCATCTCACAAAAAAGAAAACAGTGAATTTTCCACTGTTTTCTACTATAATAACCAAAAAAATGAAATTCCAAATTATCTGATATTAAATTTATTTATTTTTTGGCTTAAGTTTAGTTGCTTCTTGACGAAGGATTAAAATTGCAGTTTGAAAGTCTTTTACATCTAGCACTTGTGATTTATAAAGTTCACGTATTTCATCCTCCATTAAAACTAAATCCCCTATTCGATCACCTGTATAGATGAATGTGCCATATCGTTTTAGTAAATCATATATGTCAATCATTGATTTCATTGAGAAGACTCCTTTCGATACACCAAACAATCAATTCTTCTTTTTTCAGTTAAAATTAGATCAACAGGAATATCGTGTGATTCACGTGGTACCTTTTGAATAACTTGTAAATCAAACGCTAACGAAATCCGTGCTCCTGTATAATTTACTAAATATCGGTCGTAATATCCACCACCAAAACCAATACGGTAACCAGTCAGATCATAAACAACTCCTGGTACAATAAGACAATCTATATTTTCAGATGAAATGGGAAGTGTTTTCTCTGGATCTGGTTCACGCAAATTCATATAAACAGTTTCTAGCTGGTTGAAGGAGGTCAATTCATAAAACTGCATTGAACGATCCTTTGGGTTACATTTTGGGACAACTACTCTTTTACCTAGTCTCCAAAGTCTGTCAATTATGAACGAAGTTTCAACTTCCGGCCAATTCGAAATTGTAATAGCGATGGTTTTACCGTTTATTATAGTAGATTCTTTAAAAAGTTTATCTAGTATTACTTTTGAAAACCCAGTATATTGATCAGATGGTAAACTTGCTAGTGCTGATTTTATATCATTACGTATTTCTTTCTTATCCATTTGAAAATCACCCCCCCAAATTTATGTATATAAAAGCAAAAAGCCAAAACCTCGAGTGGTTTTGGCAATGACGCAAAAACTTATTTTGTTTCGCGGTGAAGAGTAACTTTCTTCTCGCGTGAGCAGTATTTTTTAAGTTCAAGACGTTCTGGATTGTTACGTTTGTTCTTTTTAGAAATGTAATTACGTTCACCGCAATCAGTGCAAGCTAATGTAATGTTAACGCGCATCATTAACCCTCCCACTCTATATAAAAAGTTGTTTTTTTGAGCATGATTTATACGACTAACCCATTATATCATAAACAGAAAAAAAATCTACTATGATTTATTATTAACTTTTCTTATGTTAAAATAGTTTAAAACTTATAAGGCGTGGAGGAAGTACAGTGGATTTTTCAATCATTTTAATGATTATAGGTATTCTTTGTATGATACTATCTTTTTTCCTCAAAGATTCTACAAAGAAAATAGAAAATGATGTAGAAGAACTTTCTATTAGTATATACCAAGAAACGAATGCAATAAAACGCAGACTAAAAGTTGTTGAAGAAGAACTACTACTTGATCCAAGTTTTCAAGTTAAATCACCTTCAACGCACACTTCATTTAATAACACATTAAAGAATGAACAAACCAGTTCGAATCAATCAATGCAAAATGTACAAAAAAAGAAAAAACCAATTAATGAAATATTAGTTCGACAAGTAATTGAACTAAATAAGCAAGGATATTCTCTTTCTGAAATCCGTAAGTTATCAACACTGTCTGAGGAACAAATACTCGACATACTCAACAATAAATAATGGAGAGGTTACAAATGATTAGATCCTCTATACGTGCATTCGGAATTGCCTGCTTCCTCATTGGGGCAAGCCTATTATTAATTGATAAGTTTGGTCATGCAAATACTGTTTCAATTAATGAAAAAGAATACGAACAAAAAATAGCAGCTTTAGAACAGCAATTAAAAGTAGCAAATGAAGAACTTTCTAAACTTCAAACCAACCCATCTAATGAAACAATTGAAGAATCAACAAATTCGAGAGATGATGTAACAATTTCAACTGAAGAAAAAACTCAACCAACCGAAGAAGATTCTTCAAAAGATGTAGTCAAAGCGACATTACATATATATTCTGGATTAACAGCTTATGATATCGGAAAAAAACTTGAAGACTTTGGAATTGTACAAAATGGTTTAGAAATGGAGTTATTTTTAGCTAAACCTGAATACGCTAAATATATTCAAATCGGACAATTTGATTTAAATTCATCCATGACAATTGAAGAAATCGCAAATATTATCACTGGGAAAAAATAGGTTAGTATTTTCACTAACCTATTTTTTGTTCCTGTTAAAATAGGTGCGAATATAATCTGCAAATCGGATTGTCGCCTCACTTAAATATCTATGTTCAACATAAGCAAGACCAATTTCCCGTCTACATTCCTTTGAGTCCACATGAATAAGGTGTAATTTGTATTGTTCAATTCCTTTTATTTTTGGAATTAGTGAAACACCTAATCCACTTTCAACTAATCCTGCTACAGTGTGAACTTCTTCCCCTTCGAATGCTACATTTAAATGATATCCTTCATTTTTAAATAACTCATCGACAGATTGTCTTAATGAATTCCCCTTTTTAATAGATATAAATGGGTATTGTGCAAATTCATGAACTTTAACGCTTTTTTTATGACTTAATGAATGTTTTTCTGGAACTATTAAAAATAATTCTTCATCCCAAAGCTTCTCCCACATAACGTCACTGTTTGTTTCCAATGAGGAAATTAGACAAAGATCCAACTCTCCATTTTCTAATTTGTTCATTAGAACACTGGAATTGCTTTGAGTTAATTGAAACTTCATCTTTGGAAAAACTTTCTTTACATCCGTCATTAGTAAAGGAATCACTTCTAAACCAAGCGTATGCATAAAACCTAATGAAACTTCTCCAAATCCAGGTGCTACCATACTTTGAAGGTCTTCTCTCATACGTTCATATTCTTTTAATATTATTTCTGTACGTTCTAAAAAAAACTTCCCATAGCGATTTAATTTAATGGATCTGCCATATCTATCAAATAAATGGACTCCTAGACTTTCTTCTAAAAGTGAAATGGATTTACTTAATGCAGGTTGAGAGATATGCAATTGCTCTGAAGCTCTGGACATATTTTCATATTTAGCTACAGTTTGAAAATAAACAAGTGAAGTAAAATCCATCTTACGACTCCTTATAACAAAATATTATAAGACGTATAAAAACAATCAATTTTGATTATATGTCTACTCTTATTATAATGAACTCAGCGACATTGTTCAAAAAAATGTCAAAACTTAATTTGAGGCGGATTTACATGACCTATTTGAAAAAAGGAACAAAAGATTTTACATTAGCTAACCTAGCTTTGTTTGCTGCTGCATTTATTGTTTTTGCAAATTTATATATTACACAACCATTATTTCCCCAATTTTCTAAAGAATTCGGAGTTTCACCTACCATTGCTAGTTTGTCTCTTTCAATGGCCACAGGTGTACTATCAATCAGTTTAATATTATTTGGTTCCCTATCAGAAGCATGGGGGCGTAAACGACTGATGACGTTTTCCATTTTTGCAGCATCTTTTATAACGATTGCACTAGCATTTGCACCAACGTTTGAAATGTTATTACTTCTTCGCATGGTCCAAGGATTTGTTTTTGCAGGAATTCCTGCAATTGCGATGGCTTATTTAGGTGAAGAAGTAGATCCAGCAAGTTTAGGTATTGCTATGGGACTATATATTAGTGGGAACTCAATTGGTGGACTTTCAGGTCGTGTTATTATGGGTACAATGACGGACCTCTTTAGTTGGCAAACAGGAATGATCATAATAGGTGTCTTAAGCTTATTCGTTTCCTTTTATTTCGTTTGGGCATTACCGGAATCTAAAAACTTTATTCCAAGAAAACTAGAATTCAAGGGTTTATCGAAGTCTTTATTTTCGCATCTGAAGGACCCTGGTTTAATATGTTTATTTGGAATTGCTTTTACATTAATGGGTAGTTTCGTTACTTTATATAATTACATTAGTTATCAATTAGTTGGATCACCTTACAATTTAAGTGCAGGAATTGTAGGATGGATCTTTATTGTATATTTAGTCGGTACTTTTAGTTCTGCTTGGTTTGGAAATCTATCAGATAAGTTTGGTAGACAAAAGGTATTAATTTCGGGGATTGTCATTATGTTCACAGGTGCAATGATTACTCTTAATGTTAGCCTTGTACTCAAAATAATAGGTATTGTTATTTTTACATTCGGATTTTTCGGATCTCATTCCATCGCAAGTGGTTGGGTAAGTTTCCGCGCTAAAAAGAATAAGGCTCAAGCATCCTCCCTCTATTTGTTTGCTTATTATTTTGGCTCAAGTGTTGGTGGTACGACTGGGGGTATTTTTTGGTCACTGTGGGGCTGGAATGGTGTGATAGGTTTCATTAGTGCGTTTTTAATTACTTCCTTCATGTTTACTGTTATACTTTTAGTATTAAATCATAAAGCTCAATCGAAGCTTGAAGACCATTTGCAATACTAAAAGTAAAAGAGGGATAGAATGAATATTTATGATTTTGAAGTCACTTCTGAAAACGGTGTACCCTATTCTTTAGAACGGTACAAAGAAAAAGTATTACTTGTTGTCAACACAGCTACGAAATGTGGTTTAGCAGGGCAATTCAACGAATTAGAAGATTTATATAAAAAGTATAAAGACAAAGATTTTGAAATATTAGGTTTTCCTTCTGATCAATTTAAACAAGAATTATCTACCGGGAGTGAAGCTGCAGACGCTTGCCGTTTAACTTATGGTGTGTCATTTCCAATGCATGATTTAGTAAAAGTAAATGGAGAACAAGCTCACCCCTTATTCAAATATTTAACCGAACATACAAAAGGTGTACTTGGGAAAAACGTTAAGTGGAACTTTACCAAATTCTTAATAGACCGTGATGGGAATGTTGTGAAAAGATTTGCACCAACAGATAAACCATCAAAGTTTGAAAAAGAAATTGAACAATACTTATAAAACGCTTGGGGTGTGCAGTTCACAGCCCCAAGCGTTTTTTTAGTCTAATTTCGTATCAATGAAATTTGGTTAAGGAATGTTTCAATCATTTTTGTTCCTGTTTCTGTTCCAATCGATTCAGGATGAAATTGTAATCCATAAACCGGATATTGCTTATGCTGTATAGCCATAATTTCTTGATCATCCGATGATGTTGCAATCACTTCTAAATCTTCATGTAAAGTGGAGGGTTCTATTATTAATGAGTGATATCGCATTACAGCAACTTCGCCATTTAACCGACTAAATAACCCTTTTCGCTCATAAGACAATGTCGAAAGTTTACCATGCATAATATTTTTCGCTCTGACGATTTCCCCACCAAATGCTTCACCGATTGATTGATGCCCTAAGCATATACCGAGGATTGGGAACTCTTTATATAATTTTCTTACCACATCAACTGTTATTCCGGCTTCTTTTGGAGTTCCTGGCCCTGGTGACAATACAATTGCTTCTGGATTTAACGAGCGGATGTCATCGATCGTTAACGCATCATTACGAACCACTATTACTTCCTTTTTTAGACTTGAGATTTGTTGATATAAATTATAGGTAAACGAGTCATAATTATCGATTAATAAAATCATCTGTTGACCTCCAATAATGCTTTAGCTTTATTCAATGTTTCATAGTATTCAGATTCAGCAATAGAATCGTAAACAATTCCTGCTCCTGCTTGGACATATGCTTTATCGTCTTTAACAATCATCGTTCTGATTGCTAGAGCAAGATCCATATTACCATTAATCGATATATAGCCAATGGCACAAGCATAAACACCGCGCTTTTTATCTTCTAAATCATTAATAATTTGCATTGCTCGTATCTTTGGAGCACCTGACACGGTTCCAGCCGGTAGTGAAGATGTTAAAACATCAATTACATGGACGTCATCTTTTAATTGTCCAATCACTTCTGAAACAATATGCATGACATATTTATAACGTTCAATTGACATAAATTTACTAACTTGAACGGAACCTATTTTACTAACGCGTCCAATATCATTTCTTCCAAGGTCTACAAGCATTCGATGCTCTGCAATCTCCTTTTCATCCTGTAGCAATAGTTGTTCAATTTCTAAATCTTCCTCAATCGATTTGCCCCTTGGTTTAGTACCTGCGATCGGATTAGTCGTAACGATCCGATCCTTTACCTTTACTAAGCTTTCAGGTGAAGTACCTAAAATAATATATTCGTCAAATTCTTGATAGAACATATAGGGAGAAGGGTTTGACGTTCTTAATTTTCTATATAATGAAAATGGATCTCCATGAAATGTCGATTCAAATCTTTGTGACAAAACGACTTGGAAGATGTCACCGCGAGTAATATGCTCTTTTGCTTTTTCAACCATTCCAATAAACTTATCTTTACTAATTGTTGGATTGAATTGCACGGTTGTCGTCTCGTCTTCAAGGTATGTTAAACCATTTTTAATATCTTCTTCAATCTTTTTAATTTCCTCATTCATTTCCTCAAGTGTCCGATCCTGTTGGAAGAGGTCAATCGATGCGATAGATACTGTTTGTAATAAATGATCAAATACAATAAATGTATCATAAAAATAGACGTGAACATCTGGCATATTTAACTCATCTGGTAATGTTTCACCTATTCTTTCATTATAAAATGCCGTATCATATCCGAAGTAACCAATGGCACCACCGAAAAATGAGAACGGAAATATAGTATCATGAATAGGCATCATTTCTCTAAGCTTTTGAAGCACAGATCCTTCTTCCGTCACTGCTAGTTGGTCTTTGTAGCAATACGAATAAGCCTCGTTGTTTCCTTTTAATTCTGCTATTGGACTGACAGCAATAAACGAATATCGACCGCTTTCTTCATGTTTTGCAGACGCTTCAAATAATACCTTCCTATTCCCTTTTAAACTTCTGAAAACAGAAATGGGTGTCATCATATCCCCTTGTATTTCTCGGATGACAAAGTGCTTTTCTCTACTAATCATTCTCAGCTAACTCCTCTCAAGGCTAATCTCAACTATTTATGCACAAATAAAAAAGGCTTTTCATCACAAAGGACGAAAAGCCGTGGTGCCACCTTCATTGACTAAAACAAAGAGAATACTGTCTTAGTCCACTTTAACAGTTATAACGTAACCATACGCTAGTACTTACTATAAGTTCAGTACCAGTAGCTAGAAAGCCCATTCATATTATGTCATGCGCCAACTTCCACCAACCGTTAGCTCTCTGAACCATTTCATAATACTACTCTTTTTCATTATAGCTATTCATATGTAATTAACAATATTTTAAACTATATACATTTACTATTCAAATAAATTTGACAAATTTACATCAAAAAAGTAAAGAACTCCTCATATAACATAAGGAGGTCCTGAGTTGTTATCAATTTAAATCGAATCGTTGCCCTTTCTTTAGGTAAAGTAAGTACTCTGCAATATTGGTTGCAAGATCTGCACAACGCTCAATATAGCGACAAATAAAAGATAGATAAGTAATTTGAGCAACACTTTCAGGCTTCACACTCGAAAGTTTCATCAAATGTTGAATGATGTCCCCATACATTTCATCAACTTGATCATCTAATTCTGCTAATTCTCTTGCTTTTGTCGTATTTTCTTCAACAAAGGCTTGAACGATTTCTCTTAGCATTTGACTTGCTTTAAAGCACATATCTTCTAACATTTCTACTGATGTAATAAATGGTTCCTTACCTATATGGATCGTTTCTTTTGCTATATTTACAGCATAATCACCAACGCGTTCCATATCTGAAGCAGCCTTTAATAATACGATTAATCGACGCAAATCAGTAGCAACAGGTTGTTGACGTGTAAGTAATAAAATCACCTTATCATTAATTGCCTCTTCAAATCGATTAATTTCACTATCACGATTAACTATTTGTTGTGCAGAATCAATATCTTTTTTTATTAATGCCGTAAATGCTTCTTCTAGTCTACTAATACTTTGATCACATAGTGTTAAAAATTCTTTTTGTACGGATTGGATTTCTGCTTGAAATCGTTCACGAACGCTCATACCTATCCCCCCTCCCCTCCAATAATTAACCAAAACGTCCTGAAATATAATCTTCTGTACGTTGATCTCTTGGTGTAGAAAAAATCTTATCTGTAGAATCAAATTCAACGACTTCTCCATTTAAGAAAAATGCAGTTTTATCAGAAATACGGGCAGCTTGTTGCATATTATGTGTCACAATAGTAATTGAATAATCTCCTTTTAGCTCTTGTATTAACTCTTCTACTTTTAATGTAGAGATAGGGTCAAGAGCTGATGTTGGCTCATCCATCAAAATTACATCAGGTTCAATTGCAAGACATCGTGCGATACATATTCTTTGTTGTTGACCACCCGATAACCCGTAAGCATTTTGATTTAAACGGTCTTTCACTTCATCCCAGATTGCAGCGCCTCTTAATGATTTTTCTACAATCTCATCTAGCACTTTTTTGTTTTTAATACCATGAATGCGTGGACCATAAGCAATATTATCGTAGATTGATTTTGGGAATGGGTTAGGTTTTTGGAACACCATCCCTACACGAGTTCGTAATTCTTCCACCTCAAAATTTGCTTCAAAAATATTTCGAGCACGATACATAATTTCCCCAGTTGTTTTCACGATTGGAACTAACTCTACCATACGATTTAAAGCTTTAATATAAGTAGATTTTCCACAGCCAGATGGACCTATAATGGCAGTGACATCATTTTCAATAATATCTAGATTAATATCCTTCAATGCATGGTGATTTCCATACCATAAATTGAAATGATTTGTTCCAAATACTATAGTTTTCTCCTTGTATGGAGTTTTTTGTTCTCTGAGATTTTTTGACGATTGAACATTTAGTTGAATCGAATTTTCATTTTTTATCATACTCTGTACCACTTTCACACTTCCTTAATATCGTTTTTGGAACTTATTGCGAATGACAATTGCAATAGAGTTCATGATCACTAGGAATAACATGAGAACAATAATTCCTGCCGAGGCAACATATAAGAATTCTTCTTGTGGTCGTTTTGCCCAATCATATATTTGCATTGGCAAAGTAGTAAATTCACTTAATAGACCATCTGGTAAGAAACGTAAAATGACTGGAATACCAATAACAACCAATGGTGCAGTTTCACCTATTGCTCTAGATAGTGCCAAAATACTTCCTGTTAATATACCTGGAAGAGCTGCAGGTAAGACAACTCGTGTAATTGTTTGCCATTTTGTAGCACCCATACCATATGAAGCTTCTCTTTGTTCTTTCGGAACAGCACGAATGGCTTCTTGTGCTGCAACAATAATCACAGGAAGGATTAATAAACTCATTGTAAATCCAGCTGCAAGTAAACTTTTACCTAGAGCAAATGCACGAACAAAAATAGTTAATCCTAATAATCCGAAAACGATTGACGGTACACCTGCTAAGTTAGAAATATTCATTCGTATAAAATTACTTATTCTATTTTTCTTTGCGTATTCTTCTAAGTAAATTGCTGTTCCTACTCCTAATATCATAGAAACTGGTGCAATAATACACATCATGTAAATTGAACCTACAAGAGCAGCTTTAATACCAGCTCTTTCAGCAGTACGGGATGCAAAATTAGTAATGAAATCCCAATCAAGGTAGCCCCATCCTTGAATAATAATTCGAATTACTAGAATGACTAAACATAGTAAAGCAAACAAAGTACCAGCTAGGAAAAATACTTTCCATCCTTTATTTTTATTAATACGAGTTTTCATACGCTTCATTACGATCGTATCTTCGATGTATTTCATGGTCAGTACTCCTCTCTGAAGCGTTTAAAAATAAAATGTGCTAGTAAATTCATCATCAATGTAAAAATAAAGAGAGTAAAACCTACTGCATAAATAGAATAGTAGATTGTTGTTCCATATCCTGCATCACCTGATGATACTTGAACAATATAAGCAGTCATGGTTTGGATTGAACCAGTAACGTTGAAATCAAAAGTTGGTGATGCTCCACCTGCAAGGGAAACAATCATTGTCTCACCTAGAGCACGGGAAATTGCTAACACGATCGAAGACATGATTCCTGAAAATGCAGCTGGTAATACAACTTTTATTGCGACTTCAAATTTGGTTGCACCCAGAGCGAGTGCACCTTCTCGAATAGAATTTGGAACAGAACTCATCGCATCTTCTGATAATGATGCAATCATAGGAATAATCATAATCCCTACCACAATGCCTGGGCTAAGCGCGTTGAAGATTTTCAGGGAAGGAATCAATTGTTGTAAAATGGGTGTCACAAAAGTTAAAGCGAAAAACCCATAAACAATTGTTGGTACGCCAGCAAGAACTTCCAATATTGGTTTAATGACCCGACGAGCTTTATCAGACGCATATTCGCTTAAGTAAATTGCAGCAGCAATTCCAATTGGTACTGCAACTAATACTGCTATTAAAGTAACTTTTACAGTACCTAGGATTAATGGCAATATACCGAAAGTCGGATTATTTCCTGAGAATGGTAACCACTCAGTACCAAATAAATAATCTGTAAGTGATACTCTCCGAAAAAATTCAAAGGTCTCGAAAATTAATGTAAAAACGATTGCAATTGTTGTTAACACGGAAATAAATGCGGTGATAAATAATAGTGCTGGCATTGCTTTTTCTGTGATTTTTTTAGCTTTTCGGTTTCGAGACTTTGCGATTAAATCGTGAATCGATTCACCTTTCCCTAAGCCTTGTGAAGTCATAATCTAAACTCCCTTCCTATGACACGTGAGTAAATGTGTGAGCGTGCATTTTCAACCCCACACATTAATAACCAACTTACGGGTTGAGAAATTATTGTAAACCTTCTAAAGTTTTTAATCCGTCTTGGTACATTTCTTCTGGTAAGCGTACGTAGCCAACCTCTTCAGCCATGTCACCAGCATTTTCTAGTGTGAATTTCATAAAATCATAGAATGCTGCATTGTCTCTAAGAGTACTGTTTTTAGCGTAAACGAATAATGGTCGAGAAAGGGGTGAATAGTCTCCAGATTCGATTGTTTCGTTATTTGGCTCTACACCGTTCACTTTAGCAGGAGTTAATGTATTTTTGTTTTCTAGGTAGTAAGCATAACCAAAGAATCCAATTGCATTAGGGTCAGCAGTAACACCTTGTACGATTACATTATCATCTTCTGATAATTGAGCTGATTTCACTAAATCTGCACCATCGAGAATAACTTCATCGAAATAATCGTAAGTACCTGAGTCGGTTCCTGGTGCAAAGAATTGGATTTCTTCATCTGGCCAAGAAGGATCGATATCAGACCATTTTTTAGTTGTACCATCTTCAATCCATATTTTTTGTAATTGTTCTACAGTTAAATCTGTTGCCCAAGTGTTTTCTTTGTTAAGAACTATTGTTAACCCATCATAAGCAACAAGGAATTCTGTATAATCAATGCCAGCTTTTTCTAACTCAGATTTCTCTTCATCTTTAATCGGACGAGATGCGTTAGAGAAATCTGTCTCACCCGCGATGAATTTTTCAAATCCGCCACCTGTACCAGAAACCCCTGCTGATACTTTCACATCTGGTTGTACATCAGAATATATTTCTACTAATGCTTCTGTAATTGGTGCTACCGTTGAGGAACCATCACCAGAAACTTCACCTGATAATTGAGCAGCATCAGCTTCTGTATCTGAGGCAGTTGTTTTAGTTGGTGTATCTTTTTCAGAAGCAGTATTTTCGTTAGAACCACAGGCTCCTAATAATAAAGCAGAACCAACAATAGCTGTCATCGTTAAGTACTTCCATTTTTTCATGTTTTATTTCCTCCTAAGTTTCATAGTTAGTTATCTTACAAGGAATACTATAAAATTATTTTGTTGATGGCATATAAACGAATTGTTAAGAGATTGTAAACTTCATAGTTAAAATTAGGGATATAAGAGCTATTGTTTTGCCCGTGATCAAAACATTAATTAGTTTAAAATGAAAAAAAGACTCAAAAGTGTTTTAATACTTTTGAGTCTTTTTCATTATTCTTCAATAACCTGTTCTTCTGTTTCTTCATCAATTTTCTTGTCAGTCGTTGGCGGTAATATTTTTTGTTCTACTGTAGATGAAGATAGTCCATTTTCTTCATATTTCTTTTTAAGTTCGAAATAGTAGTCCAATATTTCCCTTGCAATTTCGTTATTTTGTGGCAAATATAATTCAAAATTCGTAGTTACCCATGGAATCATAACAGCATAGGCAACCTCCGGATTTTCATATGGTGCAAAACCAACATGCGTTAAGTTTACAGTATTTGTTTTCCACGCTTCTCGAAGGGGTCCATAGTAAACTACCTCAGCTGTTCCTGTTTTACCAGCAGCAGTGTATGGAGCATCACTAAATTGACTACGCGCAGACCCTTGAGAACCTACATATACTTGACGAAGACCTTTTTTTACATGATCAATTTCCTCATCTGTATTGGAAATACGATTCAATACATTCGGTGTTACTTCCTCAACTAATGGCCCTAACTTTTGTCCATCTTCTGAAGGTTTACGTACTTCTTTTAACATTCGAGGCTGTATACGATACCCACCATTTGCAACAGTTGAAATGTATTGGGCTAATTGAAGTGTTGTATAAGTATCATATTGTCCAATTGCTTGGTTTAATACAACCCCTGGATTATCTGGTATACCTTTAACCCCTGAAGCCTCACCAGGTAAGTCTACCCCAGTATTTACACCAAGGCCAAACTCTGCATAACCATTACGCATTCTTAATAAAGTGTCGTCTCTAATTATAAGTGGCATGTTATACGTATACTTTGTACCACCTAAAAACATTGCTACTTGGAACATGTATGAGTTTGAAGATCTTTCTAATGCTTTAATATCATCCATCGGAATTGCTCCGGAGCGGTTGAATATTGAGCTCTTTTGTTCTGTGTTTAATAATTTGATTGGTTGGTCGACTAATCTTGTACCAGGTGAAATGACACCTTCTTTATAACCCATCAATAAAGTTGCAGCTTTCACAGTGGAACCTGCTTCATAAGCAGTTGTAAATGCACCATAGGAATAATCGATAATATAATCTTTACCAGTTTCAGGATCTGTTTCGATTTTTTTACCGACAACTGCTAACAATTCTCCAGTATTTGGGTTCATCATAACAAAGAAAGCTCGGTCTAATAATTTTGAACCACCTGTAGCTTTTAATTCAAGTAACTTCTCTTCTACAATACGTTCTGCTTCTAATTGGAGTTCTATATCGATCGTCGTTACTAAATCATTACCAGGCTCACCTTCATAAGTTGTGACTGTGTCTACTACTTCACCTTTTTTATTGGTAATATTTTTTATTACTGATTTCTTGCCTTGTAACAATTCCTCATATTGTGCTTCAAAGTAACTTTCCCCTACTCGATCATTACGTGAATAGTCTCTTGCCAAGAAATAATCTAGTCTCGTTAACGGTATCCCTTTTTGTGGTACAGTTGTTCTTCCTAATACTGAAAGAGAAGTAAGCTTTACACGTTTCCAATCGGTTGTCGTGTTGACGCCTGGCAAATTCGATAAACGCTCAGAGACACGGGCAAATTCCTCAGGAGTTACATTCTCATTCTTAATAATTTGTGGAGTTAAATTATACCCAGAATTCATTTCACGAAAAATCGCCAAAACTTCTAAGTCTTGGTTTGTTAGCTGTGCTAATTCCTCATCCGTAATACGATCACGAACTCTTCGGTCAATTTCCGTTTGAATTGCCTTTGTATCTAATTCTTCATTTGCTCGAAGCTTAGCTTCTTCCTCTTTTGTAACTTTTGCATACGCCTCTTCTTTATTACGTAGTATCCAAAAATCCAATTTGTCACGATAAGTGATTCGATCAATAGGTTGTTCGATTAACATTGCTAACTGTTCAGCTATACTAAGCATTTCAGCAGTAGTTGTACTAGGTAATTTTGTATATGTAATCGCATTTTCAGGTTCATTATCTACTAAAATTCTGCCATAACGGTCATAAATTCTACCTCTCGCAACATTTGTGTTTACTGAAATTTCTTCTTTACTTTCAAGTTGGCGTACATAATCTTCTCCTTTGACGATTTGTAAGTAACCTAAACGAAAAATCAAAAGAGAGAATAAGATAAAGATAGAAAAAAACAGGACATTCATACGAAAAGATAAATTCGCACGATATTTTGCCTTTACACTTGAAGCACGATTATTTTTCGGCAATTTTCTCATTTGAATCCCCCTTTCACTTAATTTAATTATTTGCATTAGTTTTTGCTCACAAATCTTACTAATTTGTGCATCCAAATAAGGATATAAAATCCAATGCTTACTTTACTATCAACTGAATTACTTCTTCAAGGTCTATTAACACTTGATATTCTTTATGTAGTTATACTAAGTCAATTGTTATTTATTCATGCATTTTAGTATATCATTTGTTCCTATAATTAAAAAGAAGCACAATTCTTCAATTGAGACGGATTTATTCTAATTTGGTTTCTCAAAATCAAGGTATTTTTAAATTTACTTTAAAACGACAAAAAAGAGAGCTAAATACTCTCTTTAAGATATTTACTATTGCTCTTTTTTCTCTAAAAAGTTTATTCCTAACCCCATTAACAATACAGCTATAAATAATAAAACACTAATTGGTTCAATCAGCTCACCAAACGATTCTCCAAATATGGTTACACCATATAACAAATCCATTCCATAACGAATTGGAGATAAATAGGAAATCATTTGCATCACTTCAGAAGTAACAATTTCTAATGGCCAGAATCCTCCACCAATCATCGCTAATGGAACTGCAATGACAGAAATATATGCATTAAATTTACCAGGAGTATTCGAGATAGAAGCAACGAAAATTGACAATGCCACAATACAAAGTAAATAAGGAATTATGACTATTAGTGTATTGAGATAACCTCCATAAAAATTAACACCTACTGCAAAGTTAAAAATTGAAAGAACTAAAGCAATTTGAAGATAGCCGAGTAAAAAACTGTAAACTAAATTGCCAATATAAAGCTGAGTTTTACTAATAGAGGAAGTAATTAATCGATCCCATATGTTATTTCTTCTTTCAAGCACAATATGATATACACCATTTGCGACAGTATAAATAACCATATATAAAGTAAAACCAAATAAACTGTGTAATTTTGCATCCCAAATAAAGTCAGCATCATTTGAGAAATTTGAATATTGAATAGTAAAACTAGGTGATTTTTCACCATTAGTTAGTACGTTTTCAATCTCATTTTGTCGTTCTGCCGGATAAGAATTGACGATTGCTTCTTTTTGCATGATTTTTCCGTACATTGTTCTTAATTGGTTTTGTAAAATTGGCGCTTCCATATAATCTGGCGTAGTAATTAAATCAAAACCGTTATCTTTTAAATAAATGGTAACGTCTACTTCGCCATCCTCAACATTTTTTAGCGCTTCTTCTTCCTCGTATACAGTAAATTGATAATGCGGAAATTCATTTAATTTACTGACAAGAGTAATCGTTAAATCCTCTTTAAGATCTGAGTAAATTGCTATTGGAACTTTCGCTTGTTGTCCTAACCCTAAAATGAAGGCAAAAACACAAATGACTATTGTTAGAATGATAAAACTAGCAGGTTGCCTTAATAATAGTAAAAACTTTGTTTTTAAAATATCCATCATGCAATTCCACCTCTTTTCGGGAACAACAGAAACGCTAGCAAAATAAAGCCAAATGCTAATACCCCTAACCTGATAATAATCGGTTGAATCGTACTAAACGAATCGTCTTGCACTAAACGTAAATATCCTTCTAGTGCTGCACCATTCGGGGTCCACAAACCAAACTGTGCTAAAACAGGTGACATGCTACTAATATTAAAGAAGCTTCCTCCAAGCAATGAAAAAATTGCAACAAATGCATTAGAAAATACGTTAGATGCAGTTGCCGAATTACTTCTGAAATTCAATGATGATAGTAAAGCACTGATTCCACCTATTACAAGAGCTACCATAAACGTAATTAAAAAATAATAGACCCAATTCGTGAAAGGAATATTGAATAGGAAGTAACTAACTTTAAACAAAATTCCAATTTGCACGATCGTTAATAAAACCGTAGAAACAACAATGCTTGCTAAATAGGTTAATGGATGTACTTGAGCTAGTAAAATACGATCAAAAATGTGTGAATCCTTTTCTAAATATGCTTGACTTGCTACGGTTCCAGCAAGAAACAAAATAAACATAACACTCATACTAAACGTATAATAAACACTCGAGGTAATTTTTTCTTTTGATGCAATCGATTTTATTTCTGAAGATAATTCAAATGTTGGGACATTCATCTCTTCAGTTAATAATCCATTCTTTCCTAACTCGGTAAATAACGAAAACTGATACTGATAGAAATCTAATATATTTTGGATTATCATAGAGGTCGTTTGCTCTGATTCGTTCAAGTAAACTTGATATGAAGGGATCTTTCCTTCAAAGAATACCGACTTTAAATATTCTGTAGTAAAACCTTTTGGTATTTCAATGATTGTATTAAATTCACCATTTTCTCTAACTCTATCTAAATCTTTACTATCAAGTTGTGTAACTGATATAAGCTCCTTAGCATCATCACTTTGTAGTACTTTATTAACTAATGTTGATACAGGTAACATGGATTTAATATTTTGGATCATCATGTCGTTAAAAGGTATTAATTGACTCGTTTCATTTATAAACTCTTCCAATTCCTTTTCTTCGTCCCCATGTTGAACAACTGCAATCGTAATTTTCTCAAAGTTCGTTTCCCCATTCATAATCGAACCTAGGGCAAAACTTAATATTAGGATTAAGCCAATCGGCATGACAAGCAATAGTAATATTTCGGACGGGCTGCGTAGAAACATTTTAAATTGTTTTTTTATTAATGATAAAAACATGCGGTACCCTCCTAGTTACGCAAAGCGCGTCCCGTTAAATGTAAAAAGACATCTTCTAATGTAGGTTCTTCCACTTGGAAACTATTGAGCACAATTTGATGCTTTTCACATAAGTTCATTAAGACTGGCAATAGATTTGTATCTTTTGATACAGTGAAACTTATTTCTGAATCTTTTACTTGTAAATTTGATAATAACGGGTGATTCATCAACTCTTGAATATAGGCATTTGAATGACGATCAAACTTTACAACAATCATTTTTTCTGAAGAAAGAATAGATTTAATTTCTTCTTTCGTACCTGAAGCGATGATCCGACCTTGATCCATAATGTAAATACGTTTACAAAGGTATTCTACTTCTTCCATATAATGACTAGTGTAAATAATAGCCGTCTTCAATTCTTGATTTAGTTGTTTCACCGTTTCTAAAATATGATTTCGGGATTGTGGATCTATTCCAACAGTTGGTTCATCCATTATTAAGTATTGCGGCTCATGTAATAGGGCAACTCCGATATTTAATCGTCTTTTCATCCCACCTGAATAATGTTTCACAAGCTTTTTGTGCTCATTTTCTAACCCAATTTGTTTTAGAACAATATTTATTCGTTCCTTTAATCGTTTTTTAGGCATTTTGTGCATGCTTCCAAAAAACTCTAAATTTTCTCTCGCAGTTAAATCTCCATATAGTGCAATTTCCTGTGGGACGACACCTAAAATTTTACGCAAGCTTCCTGGATCCTTCATAACATTATGATTTTGTAAAAGTACATCCCCTGAACTCGGGGGAATTAATGTAGAAATCATTGCAATGGTTGTTGATTTACCTGCGCCATTTGGACCGAGTAACCCAACAATTTCACCAGGCTCAATATAAAAATTGACTCCATCAACTGCTTTTACTTTTTTGTAATTTTTCGTTAGATTTACAACTTCAAGCATGTTTCGCCATCCTTTCCTCTCTCTATTCATACGATACCAAGTTGTATTTACTTTAGTTAGTCACTTACGTCATCAATCCGTATGACTCAAGTCATAATAAAAGGATTGTCTAGAAAGTACGCTTTAACTTTCTAAACAACCCCAACTAAAACAATGAATCTATTACACAATCTCATTTTTAATAGCAAAAATTGCGATTTGCGTGCGATCACGTAACTCTAATTGTTGTAAAATATTCGTAATATAATTTTTTACTGTACCAATAGATAAAAACAGCGTATCAGCAATCTCTTTATTTGTTTTTCCTTCCCCAATTAATTTTACAATTTCTAGTTCACGTTCAGTTAAAGGGATGGGTTGTTGTTTAGCATGAGGATTATATTGCTGTTGCAATAATTTAGGCATTAATTTAGCTGCTACATCTTCTTGTAATACTAAACCACCATCAAGCACACTTCGAATTGACGAAAGTAGTTTTTTTGGATCCGAAGATTTTAATAGAAAGCCCATCGCACCATCCTTTAACGTTTGATAGGCATATTCTTCATCATCAAAGGTTGTTAAAATGAGGATTTTCATATTTGGGTAACGTGTGAGAATTTTTTTTGTTGCTTCGATCCCGTTCATGTTTGGCATTCTTACATCCATTAAGATCACATCTATATATACTTTTTCTAACAGATGAATTGCTTCAACCCCATCACTTGCTTCTGCAACAATTTTAAATTCAGGATCTTGTTCAATAATCATTTTTAGTCCATTTCGTACAATGGCTTGATCTTCTACAAGTAAAATATGTACTGTCATTGCTCAACTCTCCTTAATGGAAAAGTCCCTTCCACGACAAAATAGTCATCTGTTTTAATCATACGTACATCTCCTCCAATTTCTTGAAGTCTTTCTTTCATATTCGTAAGACCGAATCCTTCTACAAGTGGAAAATGACTAAACACTTTATTTTTCACAGAAAACTGCACATGTTGTAATGAGTTCATTGCTAATCGAACTTCAACCTCTTTGGATTCGCTGTGTTTCATTGCATTTGTTAAAGATTCTTGTAAAACACGATATAAAACAATCGATTGGGTATTTGATATGGGAATGGATAAGATTCCTTTTTCGAGTGTAAATTTTATTATTAAATGACTCTCCATCTCCAATTTTCTTATTAATTGAATGACAGATTGTATTCCACTTGTTTCTGAAACTTTTAATTGGCGAACTGCAGATCGAGTTTCTTCTAAACTATCCCTTGCTAATTGTTTAATATTTTGTAAACTTGCATGTTCGCTTTGAAGGTCCATTACTTCTATTTGCATTAATAAAGCAGTTAATTTATGCCCCACAGAATCATGCATATCCCGTGCAATCTTTGTTCTTTCCTCTGCTCGAACAAGTTCCTCTTGTTCGACGGATAATCTTTTTATTTTTCGATACTGTAGTAAGAGTTGTTCATATAACACCTTTTTTTCATTGCTTACACTAATAGATTGATGTAAAAATACCGCGCATATGGAAAGTAGAATAACCAACAATAGACTAGTGAAGGATAGGTAGTTCAAGACTGTAACAATCATGCATGTAACTACAATGGATAGAACAAAAAAATAAAAATCACGAGTCTTCAAATTCAATGTACCTTCCACCATAAAAAAACAAAGTAAAATGATTAAATATTCTACATGATGATTTAGTAAAACATAGATTAGGAAAACTGAAACGATAATTAAATAATTTATGATTGGTTTATTAACTAAAGGAACTAAAAAATAAGAGAGTAATATGATCGTTAGTAGAATAATTAAAGACACCATTGAATCATTCGATATGTATGATTGGAACAAAATGATAAAAGTTAAAACGAGTAAGCTTCCTTTTCGTATAATAATTTCCACCATAAAATAACCTCACTCATATGTAATGTAATTTAATTATACCATCAAAAAAGGAGGCATTTGGAAATACCTCTAAATGCCTCCAAAATCTTTATTCACTTTTCATAGATTCTTCGATTGTGTTAATTCTTTCAAGCATCGGTGGGTGTGTATATCTAAACCATTTTACAATTGAAGGCGGATTTACTTCACTTAATCCAGCTTTTGAAAGCTTTTGAAAGCCACTAATGGCGGATTCTGGATCCTGTACCAGTTCTATTGCAAACTGATCTGCCCTTGCTTCTTGATATCTAGAAACCGCATTATAAATCGGATTTGAGAAAAATAATAATATGGAAGAAATTAATAACAACAAGGGTAATGAATGTATTCCATCGAGACTTTTAACTCTCAATACTTTTCCATATTTTTTTATCATCCACGGCATTATTTTTGCAATGAGCCATAATCCAACAAACATCATGATAATATATCCAATAATACCAACGTAAATATGCTTTTCAACATAGTGACCCATTTCGTGCCCCATAATAAAGAGAATTTCTTCATCAGTTAAACGATTTAAAGTCGTATCCCAAAGAACAATTCTTGAATTATCTCCTACCCCGGTCACATATGCATTTAAAGCATTTGTTTTGTCAGCCATATTCACTTCGAACACATGGTCAGCTGGAATATGTGCTTGTTGTGCTAGTGATAGGATCTTTTCTTCAAGCACTTTGTCTTTTAATGGATAAAAATCATTATAAAGCGGATCGATAATGACCGGTTGAATGTACATTAAAAAGATGGAAAATGGAATTGTTAATAGCCAAGCATATAACCACCATCGTTTTGCACTTTTCTTGATGAGCCAATAAAGAACTGATATGACGACCACTGTCATAATAAAATTAACCCAAAAATCAATAACATTATCTCTCATCCAAGAAGGAAAACTTTGCGTACTAATCCCGTATCCCTTACTCAACGTATATCGGTAATAATCAATTGGGAAAAACACAACAAAAGTTAATAATGATAACAAAAATAAATAAATCGTTTGATGTAAAGTTTTCCATTTAGTAATACTTGACCATTTTTCAAATAAATACGATAAGCCAGAAATCAATATAAATAAATACAATAGCCATTCAAAAGGAGTCAAAATAAAGAAAAGGAAGTTCCTTATTTTCGAGTATTCTTCGCTTAAGAGTAGTTCTTGCTCAGTCATAAAGGTTTTCGGATCACTTGAGGATCCTACTAACGAATCGGGAATCCCACCATTATTAAAATGAAAAATATAAACATACATGGCAAGTACATAAACAGCAAAAAACAATAAAGCCCTAATTCCCCATTTTTTTAGCATAAAATATCCCACCTAAATTTATCTACTTCTTAACTAATATAATCAAATAGAAAAAATTCTAGAACTTAT
>Ga0182747_1000708_pt1 | contig 29272 bp, 27 predicted proteins | sample eDN3rd30CBELigBY_FD_128526 | JGI IMG/M metagenome (GOLD analysis project Ga0182747, IMG submission 128526) | Enriched backyard soil microbial communities from Emeryville, California, USA - eDNA 3rd pass 30_C BE-Lig BY (version 2) (version 2) | ecosystem: Environmental > Terrestrial > Soil >... | reverse complement strand
GCCAAAATAGCATTTTTCCACACTAGGAAAAATGCTATTTTTACGTTCTAATGAAAATTGATTTCCATTCCGGGTACGCTTTCCGCGGGCACGGCCTGACACGAACGTCTCAGGCGGCGTGCTGTTCCCGCATGAGTCGACCCTCCATTCCAATCAATTTTCAAAGTATCAATTTTTTAATATTACGTTTTGGGTATTTCTTTGAGTTTTTCACTTATAGCCCAGCCTCTTTGTCATTTACATATCCTTCACAACAATTCGTTTATTTAAGAAAGGGTGGTCAAATTCTAATTGGATGGCATGTAATTCATAATCACCCGATGGTGTTTGTCTCGCGTTATACATTGTATCTCCAACGATTGGGTGTCCGATATGAGCTAGATGTACACGAATTTGATGCGTACGACCTGTTTCTAATACTAGATGAACAAGACACGTGCTTTTAAAACGTTTCACCACTTCAAAATGGGTGATTGCATGTTGACCAGAAGGAGAAACGACACGACGAGTAGCATGGTGACGGTCTTTTCCAATCGGGGCATTGATTGTCCCATTATCATCACGTATATTTCCTTGAACTTCCGCTTCGTAGGTACGGACTATTGATTTTTCCTCAATCATACGATCGAAAATGGATTTAGCGATTGGGTGTTTTGCTACTAATAATAATCCCTTTGTACCTAGGTCGAGGCGATGCACGTGTTCCGCGTAATGACCATCATTGTCTGTGATATGTCTCATTACATGGTTCATACAAGTATCAATATCGCGTTCTTCATTTGGATGGGTTGCCATTCCTTTAGGTTTTGAAACAATTAGACAGTGCTCATCTTCGTAGCGGATCGTCAGTTCACATTGTTCTGTTGGCTGATAATTCGAAACAGGTATGTCGAAAGAAAAGGAAAGTATCGTCCCCACTTGTAGAGGCTCCTTCCATATCACAGGTGTCCCATCAGATAATGTCACCGCTTTAGCCATACGCAATTCGTGAACTAATTTTTTTCCCAAGCGCCATTTTTCACGTAGTAATTCTTCTACAGTTAGTCCATCGTTTACAATTTCATAGTGAAACATATTTTACCTCCAAAATAAGAATAATCGTGTCCAAAAATGAACACGATTATTCATCACTTTTCATTTAATTATGATTTAGTTTGCTCTAAAAAATCATAAATTACATCTGTATCTTCAGAGTAATCTCCTACGATACGGTTTACTTCTTTCCCATCTTTAAAATAAATTAAAGTAGGTGTTGCTTCGACGTTATAGTCGTTCCAACCTTGTTCGTATTCTAAAACATTGTATTGATCGATTTGTACGCCTACTTCATCAGCGATCGGCATTAGAGAAGGAGTCATTTTTTTACAGTGTGGACATTCTGGACTAAACATATAAGCAATGACAGTTTCTCCAGAGTCGACTTTTTCTTTTAATGCTTCTGGTAAGATAATATTTTGATAATTTTCATCATCCAATAAATCAATAGTGGATTGTTTTAAATCATCTTTGTCATAAGGGTTGTCTGCTAATTTATCCTTATTGGATAAGTTTGTAAGAATAATAATTGCTGCAAACAGTACAACGACTATTACACCGAGGATTCCTAATTTTTTCATTGTTTTTCTCCCTTCATAGTTTTAATCATGTAGAAACTAGTAATAGCAATTAAGATAAATGCAACACCAGCTAAAAATGGTATAGTTATAAAGCCTAAAAGATTAATATATTCTCCTGTACAGGGAACTCGTCCACATGCAGGTGCAGATTCAGATAAAAAATCAAGCTTTTGAATACTATAATGATAAAGAGAGATTAGGCCTCCGATGCATGAAAAGACCGCTGTTGTTACAGCAATACGTGCATTTTTTTGTATGTAAGCTACAGTTGTAATTAATAGAATTGGATACATAAGAATTCGTTGATACCAGCATAATTCACAAGGTTCATAGCCACGTATTTCAGAAAAATAGAGGGAACCGAGTGTTGCTACTAATGATACTAGCCATATAAATAGCAAACTATTCTCTAGTTTTTTACTCAATTTAGCATCTCCTAATAATCATTTTCTATTGCTTTTTTGATTATAGTTTGTTCTAAGTTAGAAGTAAATTACTTTGAATTAAAAATAATTAAAATAGGAGTATGGAGTTAATTTGACAATAATATGGATTACCTAGAAAATACTTAAGTAACGTAGCATATATTTTAAGTCCGATTCTAAATGTTTACGCATTAAATCAGAAGCAAGTTCACCATTTTTTGATGCAATGACACCATAGATTTCTTCATGTTCTTCATATAATAAAGGCCTTTTATTTTTGATAAGCGAACGACGAGCTAAATAAAAAACAGCATTTAATTTATCTATTTCCGCAACCATTATTGGATTATTACATTCTGCGATAATGAGGTCGTGGAATTTTTTGTTTGCGCTTACAATTTCATCGACAGTACCTTTTTTAGATTCTTTTAATGTCTGCTTTAATAAGTTTAATTTTTCTTTTGTCATGTTTTGTGCAGCCATTTTTGCAGCATGACTTTCCATTAAGGTAATCACTTCTGAAGAGTAAATTAGGTCTTTCTTTTCTGGCTTGTACACCCGTTTGTTCTTAATTAAGCCTTCTTGTTCTAAATGACGAATAGCTTCTCTAATAGGCGTTCGGCTAACTCCGATTTTCTCAGCTAAACGTTCCTCAACAAGTTTAATACCCCCAACTAATTCTCCACTTAAAATCAAATTTCGAATGGACTCATAGGCCAAACGATAGGCATTTACAGTATTTGGATTTGCAACTTGCATTTTTACTCCCCCCAGTAACGCATAGTAACAACTCTATTATACACGTAAATTTACACAATACTTAGTAAACTTTAGATATAAAGAAGGAAATATTTCATTCAAAAGTATGAGAACCAGACAAATGCGAGATAGTACTATTCAGTGATATGATAAATGAAAGGTAAATCTAATCTAAAGCTAAGCCAACAAATTTAAAAAGAATTTATATATTAACTATGAAAAAAGGCATTTGTACTTATGAGTGAGGTGTAGAAAAGTTGTCTGTTAATGACCACTCGAATATAACAATTTTAAAAGAAATTGCAGAATTACTAAATGAAGAAACAGATCTTATACCAATGCTAAAGGGGGCATTAGGTAAGTTTCTAAATGGGACAAATTTTGAGACGGGCTGGATTTTTTTTATTAATGAAAAAGGTAAGACTGAGTTAGTTGCTCAAGAAAATTTGCCGGATGCACTCAGTTACAATGAATGTCAACATTTGAAAAAAGGTGGCTGTTGGTGCGTTTCGCGCTACCGAAAGAACGAGTTGAAGAAGGCATCTAATATTATCGAGTGTCAAAGAATTGAAGCTGCAATTGAATCAAAAACAGGTGACAATGCAGATATTACTCATCATGCAACTGTGCCATTGCAATCAGGTGATGAGCGGTTTGGGATATTAAATGTTGCATCATCCAATACCGTGAAGTATACGGAAGAAGAATTAGAATTACTTGAATCGGTTGCTTTTCAAATGGGCTCAGCCATCAAGCGCATTAATTTAACGAAGCATGAGCAAGAAATTGCCCTAGTAAGAGAACGAAATCGGCTTGCTAGAGATTTACATGATTCGGTAAATCAATTATTATTCTCTGTCACCCTAACAGCTAGAGCGGGAATTGAAATGAGCGAGAACACTGAAATTAAAGAGACATTCAAGGAAATTCAGCAACTAACACAATCTGCCTTAACCGAAATGAGGGCACTAATATGGCAATTACGTCCCAAAGGATTAGAGAGCGGATTACTTGAAGCTATTAAAGCCTATGCAGAAATGCTGGATATAAAGTTAACAGTTAATGTGTCAGGTGTAATTCAGTTTCCATCACGGGTGGAAGAAACGCTATTCCGTATGACACAAGAAGCTTTAAACAATATACGTAAACACGCGGGAGTACAAGAGGCGATTATTTATATTACAGTTACCTCTACAGATGTATTACTTGTCATAAAAGATGAGGGAAGAGGGTTTGTGATTGATCCTGAGAGAAGTCTTCCATCAATCGGACTACAATCGATTCAAGATCGAGCTTCTGCATTGGGGGGAACAGCAGATTGGGTGAGTCAAATTGGAAAGGGAACGGAACTACTGATCCGATTACCATATTAGGGGGGATAAAATGATTCGAGTATTAATAGCAGATGACCACCATGTAGTTCGTCGTGGGTTACTATTCTTTTTAAAGACACAAAAAGATATTGAAGTAATTGGGGAAGCAAAAAATGGCATAGAGGCTGTTGAGTTAGTAGCATCTTTACAACCTGATATCGTTTTAATGGATTTGGTCATGCCAGAAATGGATGGAATACAAGCAACAAAAAAGATCAAAGCCAAATGGCCAAATGTTCATATTTTAATGTTAACTAGCTTTTCCGATAAAGATCATGTCCTTCCAGCCATGGAAGCAGGAGCAGCAGGGTATCAATTAAAGGATATTGAGCCAGATGAATTAGTAAATTCCATTCGACAAATTATTAGCGGTGGAAATATTATTCATCCTGCAGCAACTAGTCAACTAGAAGAGACACTTCGGGAAGAAGAAAATTTGCCTCATGTTAAAAATGCATTAACTCCGAGAGAAAGAGACGTATTAGCAGAACTAACAAAGGGAAAGAGTAATCGTGAAATTGCCTCTTCCTTATTTGTAACTGAAAAGACGGTAAAGACACATATCTCGAATATATTCAGCAAGCTGGATGTACAAGATCGTACACAAGCAGCCCTATATGCAGTAAAGCATGGCCTAACAGAAGGTAGCGATAGTGAATAGATTGAAGATAAATACTAAAAAGCTCGGACTACTTCAGTAGAACCGAGCTTTTTAACTGTAGAGAAAGTGGAGCTTGGACTTTCTCTGTGTGAAGTTGTATGCTTCTTTAGAAGTCAAGCGTATAAATCATATAATCTTGAAAGTGCTTCCAATTAAATTGTTATATGACCTGTTCATAAAGAAAAAGTTCTAATTGCTCAACTGGTTTTATACTAAAAATGGTAGTCCTCATCAGCCGCAACAGGCAATTCGTGTGGTTCTATATGGACGAGCACCATTCCAAAGGGATTAAATTTTTTTACTGTTGCCTCAATCTTCTCCGTTATTCGATGACTTTGTCGAACATCTAAATAGGGATTTACAGTTACAGTAACATCGATAAAGCACGCATTCCCGTGGGTTCTTCCTTTAAAGTCTACTAATTCAATAACACCCTCAACATTTTTGATGAGCACAGATAATGTTTCTGCTTCCTCCACACTAAAACTATCAGTTAAGGTTTGTACCGACTCCCAGAAAATCTCGATTGCTGTTTTAATAATAATAAATGCTACAACTATAGCGGTAATTGTATCAATAATTGGGAATCCGATAATTGCTCCAAAGATCCCAGTAGCGGCTCCGACACTTACGAGCGCATCGGATCGATTATCATATGCTGCGGCTTTTACAGCAGAACTATTGATTTTCTTTGAAAGAGCTAAATTATATCGATATACACCATACATACAAACAGCACTACCTAACGCAACGATTGCTGTTAAAGGAGAAGGTGTTTCTCTTACAGGGTTCCACAAATTGATAACAGAATTGAAAAGCACCTGTATACCGACAATCATCATAATAAATGAAGCAATCAAAGATGCTACTGTTTCAGCACGGAGATGGCCATATGGGTGATTTAAGTCTGGTGGTCTTTGGGAAATACGTAATCCAATTAAAACAGCAATCGATGCAATAATGTCTGTTGTATTATTTAATCCGTCTGCTCTTAATGCTTCTGACTCTCCAATATATCCAATTGTCAGTTTGATTGAACTAAGAATAAGGTAGGTGGCAATGGAAAGCCAGGCACCTTTTTCCCCAGCTCGTAAATTTGTATATAGCTCCACAATGTTTCCTCCTGGCAAAACTTTAGAACATGACAAAACAGAGCCGTCTCAAGAATACCTGAGACGGCTCTGTTTCTGCTAAAATCGTATGAACGACTATAACAAAACAATAAAAATTAATTCATTCTATAAAATGTAGCGCATAAAAGTTCTAATGATTAACTTTGTACATACATTTATTTTTTGAATTTATTGCTCTGAATCCTCTTCTTCAGATGCCTCTAATTCTGGTAACTTTGTTACTTCGATGTATAGGATATGGTGACCATCGGATTCTTTAATCTTGAATTCGTATCCTTCATAATCAAAGCTATCGCCCTCAACAGCGTCGAATCGTTGAGTTAAGAACCAACCACCTATTGTATCAACATCTTCATCGTCGATGTTAATACCTAACATATCATTTACTTCATCTACTAATAACTTAGCATCTATAATGTAATGATCATCACTAATTTCCTGTACTTCTGGTATTTCGTCTTCATCAAATTCATCTTGAATATCACCGACGATTTCTTCGATAATGTCTTCGATTGTGACTAAACCGGATGTTCCACCATATTCGTCCATTAAGATTGCCATATGAATTCGTTCGCTTTGTATTTTTAGTAATAAATCACTGATTGGAACAGTTTCAAACACACGAATGATAGGCTGCATATAATCACTAACAGGTTTGTTACTGTTTGCAGGATCCTTAATATAAGCTGTTAGTAAATGTTTTAAATTGACTAATCCAATTACGTGGTCTTTGTCTCCATCGGTGATAGGGTATCTTGTATATTGTTCAACACCCATTACTTCAAATACTTCTCTTAGTGTTAAGTCTTTCTCAAGACTTGTAATTTCAGTTCGAGGTACCATAATTTCCTTCGCTGTACGGTCTGAGAATTCGAAAATACTATTTACATATTCGTATTCAGAATGATTAATTTCTCCACCTTTATAACTATCGGTTAAGATAATACGAAGTTCTTCTTCAGAATGAGCTACTTCAGACTCAGAAGCCATTTTATATCCAAATACTCCAGATAAAGCGCGGGCAGATCCGTTCAAAGCTTTGATAAATGGATACATTACATTATGGAATGTAATAAGAGGTCCCGATAAATTTAAAGTAAGCTCTTCTGATTTTTGAATGGCAAACGTTTTTGGTGTTAATTCCCCTACGACAACGTGTAAATACGTTACAAGCATAAACGCAATAATAAATGAAAGCAAAGTAGAGAATTGTGTCGGGATATTCCATATTTCAAATAATGGATGTAAAACCATTTCAAATGTTGGCTCACCTAACCAACCTAAACCTAGGGCAGTAATTGTGATACCTAATTGACATGCTGATAAGTATTCATCCAAATTTGAAATTACTTTCTTTGCTTTAATTGCTTTTTTATTACCTTCAGCAACTAATTGGTCAATACGTGTTGTTCTAACCTTTACAATTGCAAACTCAGTTGCAACGAAGAATGCCGTAGCAGCAATTAACAAGAAAAATGCTGCCAACTTAATGGTTAACTCTACTATGTCTACGTCCAAATACTATCTCTGTTCCTCGCCCGAATGAGGGGTGCGAACAAAGAGTACACCTCCTATAATAAAAAATAATTGAATAATACAATGATAAAATATTTATGAAGAAAATACAAATAGTCAATACAGATTGTTAGCAAGATTATATTGATATTTTTGGGAATATTTAATGAAGGTACTTCATATAGTAAATAGTTGAATGGAAAGTTAGTATAAAAATTTCTATTTTCTAAAAATTGTTGACTTTCAAAAAATGGATGTGCTACGCTTTACTTGTAAAATATAAATATTAGAATTGGAGGTTAGGATGATGAAAAATAAATACAGTTTGCCGCCAGCAACTAAATATGATTATCCAAACCTACCTCAAAGATTCTTCTATTTATAACGAAGAACGCGCATAATTGAACAAGGGGATACAGGTATTGGTTACTTGTATCCTTTTTCTATGAGCACTTATCTCTCGAAAAAGGGGTAGGTGCTTTTTTGCGTCTTTTTTATGGAAAAAAATTAAAAAGGAGAGAGGATTATGAAAAGAGGTTATACAAGAAAGTTATTAAAAAATGAGTGTACAGATAGTGGATAGATACAGTAAGTTCAGAAATTTAGAAGAAGGTGCTTTTAATGTTTGAAGTCTTATATAAGTTAAAATGGTTTTTTAAAGCATATTGGAAAAGATATTTGATAGCAGTGGGTTTACTAATGATTGCAAATATAGCTGAAGTTGTACCTCCATGGATTATAGGGATTGCGATAGATGATATTGCTCTAGGGAACATGACTCCAGATTCCTTACGAGAATATTTGATTTGGCTTGGGTTAATCATCCTATTTGGTTATATCATTAACTTCACTTGGCAATATCAGTTGTTTGGTGGAGCTTTATCATTAGAAAGAATTTTTCGCAAAAAGTTAATGCACCATTTTTTAAAAATGACGCCAACATTTTATGAAAAAAATCGTACCGGGGATTTAATGGCCCGTGCTACGAATGATTTAAACGCCGTCTCTTTAACAGCTGGATTCGGCATCATGACGTTATTGGATTCTACCATCTATATGGGGGCAATTATTATAGCAATGGGATTTTTAATTTCATGGAAACTAACGATATTATCAATGCTTCCCATCCCCATTATGGCGGTTCTTATGCAGTATTTTGGGAAAATTGTCCATGAACGCTATACAAAGGCGCAAGATGTTTTTGGTGAATTAAATGACAGTGTTCTTGAGTCAGTGGCGGGGGTTCGAGTAATCCGTGCATATGTTCAAGAGAAGAAAGATGAGAAGCGTTTTGCAGATATGAGTGAAGATGTCTATGAAAAAAATATACAGGTAGCCAAAATTAATGCATTATTTGGCCCTATTACAAAAGTAGGCACAGGGATTAGTTATGTAATGGCACTTGGTTATGGTGCTTTACTTGTATCAAATGGCGATATGACTGTAGGGCAGCTTGTTGCGTTTAATGTGTATTTAGGTTTGGCAGTATGGCCGATGATGGCCATTGGTGAAATGATTAATGTTATGCAACAAGGCAATGCATCTCTTGATCGAGTGCAAGAGACCTTAGATTATGAACAGGATGTAAAAAATCCAAACAATCCGGTACATGTTGAAAGCCCAATTTCAATTGGCTTTAATAGATTTTCATTTCAATACCCGATGTCACAAATAAAGAATTTACACAACATCTCAATACTTGTAAAACGTGGGGAAACGCTTGGGATTGTAGGGAAGACTGGTTCAGGTAAAACAACTTTTATCAAACAATTCTTAAAGGAATATCCAGTAGAGGAAGGGCAATTGACAATTGATTGTGTTGATATTACGTCATTGTCTAAGGATGAGTTACTTGAATGGATTGGATATGTTCCACAAGATCATGTGCTATTTTCAAGAACAATCCGAGAAAATATCTTATTTGGTAAATCAGACGCGACTCAAGAGGAAATTGATGAAGCAGTTCGGCTTGCATATTTTGAGAAAGATTTAAAGAATCTTCCGTTAGGATTGGAGACATTAGTTGGGGAAAAGGGGATATCTCTTTCTGGTGGTCAAAAGCAACGGGTATCCATTGCACGTGCAATGATTAAAAATCCTGAAATCCTTATTTTAGATGACTCTTTATCTGCGGTGGATGCTAAAACAGAGGCGAACATTATTGAAAACATTAGTCGTGTGAGAAATGGTAAAACAACGATTATTACCACTCATCGGTTATCGGCTGTTCAGCATGCAGACCAAATTCTCGTTTTAGACGAGGGAAAAGTCATAGAACAAGGAACACATGAGGAGCTTCTTCAAACGGAAGGCTGGTACAAGGAACAATATGATCGACAACAGCTAGAGGAGGTGTCTAGCGATGAGTACTAGTAGACGTTTATATCAATATGCAATGTATTTCAAAAAACCAATTTTTATTGGGCTGGTGTTATTAACGCTCGCAGTTTTTACAGATTTAGCAGGACCATTTATTGCAAAACATATAATCGATCACTATATGTTGCCGGGTTTGTTAAAGCTACAGCCCATTATAAATTTACTTATTGTCTTTCTTGTTCTAGCGATTGCAACAGCGGTTTTACGTTATTTTATGTTTGTCTTTTTGCAAATTGGTGCAAATCGAGTTATACAAAAATTACGAAAAGATGTTTTTGGGCATATTCAAACATTGTCTATTGATTATTTCGATAATTTACCTGCAGGGAAAATTGTTGCTCGTGTTACAAACGATACAGAGGCAATTCATAACCTCTATGTTCAAGTATTATCACAATTTGTAACAAGCTTTATATCAATATTGGGTGTTTATATTGCACTCTTTATCTTAAATATCAAGATGGCACTTGTAGCTTTAATCGTTATTCCAGTAATTTATATTTGGATGCTTGCTTATCGCAAATATGCTTCTCAATTTAACCATGTTGTCCGTACAAAAATTGCAGATATTAACGCCATGATAAATGAATCCATTCAGGGAATGACGATTATTCAGGCATTCAAACGTGAAAAACAAATGAAAGATGAATTTGCTGAAATGAATAATGAGCATTATGAATATCAAAGAAAGCTCTTATTCTTAGATTCTGCAACTTCATTCAATTTAGTAAGTGTTTTACGATTATTATTCTTTGTTATCTTTATATGGTACTTTGGGACACAATCAATGACGACAACGGAAAGTATTACAGCAGGTACACTATATGCATTTGTGGATTATAGTACACGTTTATTTGGACCAATTGTTAATATCGTCAATCAATTTTCACAATTAGAACGTTCACTTGTGGCAGCTTCACGGGTCTTTGAATTGCTGGATAGTAAAGGTGAAACAGTAAGTGAAGTATCAATACCTAGATATGAAGGAAATGTTGTATTTGATAATGTATCCTTTGCTTACAAAGAGGATGAGTATGTATTAAAGAATATCAACTTCACTGCAAAAAAAGGGGAAACGATAGCCCTTGTTGGTCATACTGGCTCAGGAAAAAGTTCAATTATGAACTTAATATTCCGCTTTTATGATCCACAAAAAGGGAAAATCTTGATTGATGGGAAGAATATATTATCCATACCGCGACAATCATTTCGAGAGCATATGGGAATCGTTTTACAAGATCCTTACTTATTTACAGGGACGATTGAAACAAATGTTAGTTTAAGAGACCCCAAAATTTCAAGGGAAACAGTGGAAAAGGCCCTAATGGCAGTGGGAGGAGACCGAGTGCTAAAAAATCTTAAAAAGGGACTTGATGAGCCTGTGATTGAAAAAGGGAGTACGCTTTCTTCTGGTCAACGACAGTTAATCTCCTTTGCACGAGCATTAGCATTTGACCCTGCAATTTTAATTCTAGATGAGGCAACCTCAAACATTGATACAGAAACAGAAGAAATTATTCAGCATGCTATGGAAGTATTGAAAAAAGGCAGAACTACTTTTATCATTGCTCACCGGCTTTCAACAATTAAGAATGCAGATCAAATTCTCGTATTAGATAAAGGAGAAATTGTTGAAAGAGGGACACATGAAGAACTAATAGCTTTAGGCGGACAATACGAAACAATGTATCGATTACAAGCAGGCGCGTTCAACTAATTAGCGGAAACTTGTTGCTTAAATATTTAATGGTTAATGAGTTCGTCATTCACGACGAACTCATTATCTATGTGATAGGAAAAGAACTATAAAACTAATGGCCAAGTTTTTGATGGAAACGAGATTCTAATCAATCATAAACATGGAATAGCATTAAATCATGAATCATTTTTTCTATAGATGGAATCTCTTCTTCAGCAGGTTTTCCTCCTATCCAAACAATTTGTCCATCTTTTTTGTACTCAGCTTTGTATGCTTGCTGTTTGTAATAAAATGAAATTGCCCACCCCGGTAGCAAATCATTTTCAAATAAAGGATTAAACTTAAAATGTTGAATCATACATATCCCCCTCCTGAAACTTTCAACTTACGTTAATCGTACTAAATGTTAACAAGAATGGCTAACATTATCTTTAAAAGACAGGACTCTGATATAATAGGTAGGAGTTTGAAAGAAATGAGAGGATTTAAATGGAAAATGCAGTAGTGACCATAATCTTTATGGCAATAGTTGGTGCAGTTATTGGAGGCTTTACAAACTACTTAGCCATTAAAATGCTATTTCGACCATACAATGCACTCTACATTAAAAAATGGCGTTTGCCATTTACGCCGGGTCTAATTCCAAAAAGACGTCAGGAATTATCAAAGCAAATTGGTGTAACGGTAAGAAATTATCTCTTAACACCGGAAGTATTTCGAAAAAAGCTCTTTAATGAAGAAATCAAGTCAACTGTATTAAAATTTGCTCAACAGAAAGTAGAAGACACAATTTTCACAGAGGATAAAACAATATATGATTGGCTAAAGCAAGGTGGATTCGAGCAATTACCTGAAACAATTGAACAAAAAGTAGATATAGTGATTGATAAGCAATTCCAATCAATGAAGAATGCACTATCGACAAAGTCAATTGAAGCTCTACTACCAAGTAATGTCCATGAAATAATTGATAAAAAAATCCCTGAGGTAGTTACTTATATTTTAGAAAAAGGAGAAGAATATTTCCTTTCTCCAAAAGGTGAAGTGACAATTAAGAACATGATGGATGACTTCTTAGGTTCGAAAGGATCTTTTGGAGGCATGATTCAAATGTTTTTAGGTGATTCTGCTTCTATTGTTTCAAAAATTCAGCGAGAATTAATTAACTTCTTAAGAGCTCCAGGAACGAAACATGTCCTAGTAAACATCATTTCTCAGGAATGGGATAAGGTTAAGCAACAACCATTGATGAATTATTTACAGGAAGTTGATTTTAATTCAATATTGAGTAGCATCCAAAACTATGCGAAAAAGGAACTTAATATTCGTGAGCACTTAAATCATCCTATTAGCTACTATTGGCCAAATGGAAAAGACTATTCACAACAGGACTTATTGCCAAAGTTAGTCGGAAAAGGTTTTGTTGAAGCAGAAAACAAGCTGGAAGATGTACTTAATCGTTTAAATTTAGATGAAGTAGTCCGTGAACAAGTAGATTCTTTCCCATTAGAGAAATTAGAAGAGCTTGTACTAAGTATTGCATCGAAAGAATTAAAAATGATTACCATCTTAGGAGCAGTTTTAGGTGGCATCATTGGTATTGTACAAGGTTTAATTGTGTTTTTACTAAATTAATATGAAAGTGGGAAAAATCATGATCAACATTTATAATGACATTAACAAATTGGAAACTACTATGCGCCAAACAGAGGAATTTAAAGTTTTAAAGGAAGCTGTTGAAGCAGTTCGCGCGGATGAAGAAGCAAGAGTATTATTTACAAACTTCCGTGATGTGCAAATGAAGCTCCAACAAAAACAAATGAATGGTGAAGAGTTGTTAGAAGATGAATTACTATATGCACAAAAAACAGCTCAACTTGCTCAATCAAGTGCAACGATTTTAGCGATGTTAGAGGCAGAAATGGCACTTAGCAAAGTGATCGAAGAAGTAAATCGTATCCTAGTTCAACCAATTCAATCTTTATATGATGGATTGTAAGAAAGAGATTTAAAGTATGTCCCAAAAGCTCTTATAGAGTTTTTGGGATTTTTTTATGTAGAAGCGTTGAAAGCAATAGATTAAATCTAATAAAAAACAAAATAAGTATCCATTCTAGCACTTGATTTGTTATATTAAATAGACGTGTTATAATTAACGTTTGAAATTCAAAACAATGATTTGTATAAGAGTAATTTCTCCTTTGTTGTTAACGTTTTATTGAAATTAATAGGGAAGAGAGACACAGCTAATGAAAAAAATTGAAATAAACGAAGTGTTCAAAGAGGATTGGAACCGCGTTTTAAATCATATTGCTAATTTATTTTATGAAGACTCTAAAATTGTAGTAAGCTCTGAAGATGCAGAGTTATCTTTTCGTTTTCAACACGCTATAGATGAAGATTACACGGTTCACACTGCCTGTGAATTAATAGTAGATGAACTAACCTATACAAGTACTTATTCGCTTCAATATAAAACAGAAGGTACGGAGAGAGAACAAGGAATACGTATGAAGCGTGCACTTTCTCATGTTATGTTAGATGTACTTGAGCAATATACAGGGATGACGCAGCAATGGGGAATACTTACTGGAGTACGTCCAACAAAGCTTTACCATAAATATCGTAAAGAAGGCATGAGTGATGAAGAAATTTATGCCATCTTAAAGAAGGATTTTCGAATTTCAGATTCGAAAATTGCTTTAATGCGTGAAATTGTTAAACGCCAACTGATCACAATTCCAGACTTAGATGAGATTGGAAAAGAACTATCGGTATATATTGGTGTACCATTCTGTCCAACAAAATGTGCTTACTGTACTTTCCCAGCTTACGCGATCCAAAGTAATCGTAAAGCAGGCCGTGTAGATTCTTTCATCGATGGGTTACATATTGAAATCCGTGCAATGGGACAATGGTTAAAGGAAAACAATATGAATATTACATCTGTCTACTGGGGTGGAGGAACACCTACATCCATCGAAGCAGACGAAATGGATGCCTTATATAAAACAATGTTTGAATCTTTTCCTAATCCAGAAAAGATTCGTGAAATCACGGTAGAGGCAGGAAGACCAGATACAATCACACCAGAAAAGATAGAAGTATTGAAAAAGTGGGGAATTGACCGAATTTCTGTTAATCCACAAAGCTATACCGATGAAACCTTGAAAGCGATTGGTCGACACCATTCTGTTCAAGAAACAATCGATAAATTCTGGTTGTCTAGAGAATCAGGGATGAATAATATCAATATGGATTTAATCATCGGTCTACCAAATGAAGGGATCGAGGAATTCCAACATTCATTAGATGAAAGTGGAAAGATGCAACCGGAATCTTTAACTGTTCATACATTATCATTTAAACGAGCTTCAGAAATGACGCACAATAAAGAAAAATATAAAGTGGCCGATCGTGAAACCGTAACGAAAATGATGGACATGGCAAGCAGTTGGACCAAAGAAAATGGATATGTACCGTATTATTTATATCGTCAAAAAAATATTCTCGGAAACCTAGAAAACGTAGGATATTGTAAACCAGGTGAAGAGAGTATTTATAATATCGTTATCATGGAAGAGGTACAAACGATATTAGGAATTGGGTGTGGGGCTTCCACAAAATTTGTAAACCCTGAAACAGGTAAGATTACACAATTCCATAATCCGAAGGACCCTGCAGCTTACATTATGACCTTTGAAGAGGCTATCGAGAAAAAAATTCAAATGTTAAATGAATTGTATGCTACACAACCGAAGTAACAACTTAGTATATATAATGTAAAATAAAACGGGCGTATTGAATTGCCCCAAAAGGTTAGAAGACCAATCTAACCGTTTGGATCCAAAACAGTGCGCCCGTTTTATCATAGTAGTGACTTTTACTATAAAATAGCTACAATTAGTTTGTTAAATTAACCTGTCTCTACTTCTATATAACTTAGTTGTGATAAAGGTATTACGACATTTTTTGTTTCTCGTTCATAGTTATCAGTAGTTTCTACTAATCTTAGAACGAAACTGTCAGCATATAAAAGTGTGCCACGATATAATTCTTCCCCTACTGTAATAGTTAATTCCTGATTAACTAATCTTCGAAGCTGTAGAACTAAATACTTTTCAAACAACACAATCACCTCCTATTTAGTATTCAAATTTTTTAATACTTGCTAATGGAATATACAGTAAGTTAGCAGCAGTTCCTAGGACGATATAGTCCGATTCTACTTTTACTAATCTTCCAGATACATTGGAATATTCTGTAGAAACCTCAATAGTTGAGCCTTCTAACGATTTAAGGATTGAACGTATTTCCCACATATTAATCTCCTTTCTTAAAAGACTATGTGAAAAGTATATGTTTGATAGATTTTGCCGATTGGGCATACACCCTCATTTCTATGTTTTTCTGAAATTTTAATAGAGTTTTGAGTAATCCGCACAAGCTTTGTGAAGTAGATAACATATCTTAACTCGAGGTGATAAAAGTGAAAACTAGAGTTGACGGGTTAGTTAGTGTTGTCATTCCGTGCTATAATGCATCTCCTTATATAGAAGATTGCTTAAACGGACTACAATCCCAAACCTATCAAAATATCGAAGTAATACTAGTAAATGATTGTTCCACTGATAATACGATAGAAATAGTAGAGCGGTGGAAAGAGAAATCAAATCCATCCTTTCCGGTGATTATTTGTAATCTTCCTGTAAATACAGGGTTTGCTGGGGCACTTACAGTTGGATATTTTATGAGTTCGGGTGAGTATATTGCTGTTAATGACGCAGATGATATTTCACACCCTTCTCGTTTTGAAAAGCAAATAGACTTTTTATTGGCAAATCCACAATATGATTTAGTCGGAACAAACTATAAGGTGTTTAGTGAACGGGATAATAAAGAAAAAGGGAAAGACGCGAATTGGTTATATTATGGAGAGGCAATTCGCAATATTTATGCTAAAGGGTTGCATTGTGTTTGCCATGGCACAATTTTATTTCGTGGAGCAGTTTTTGATCGACTCGGTGGTCCAACTAGAAGAATAAATGGAGCAGAAGATTATGAGTTTATCGTAAAATTTCTAAATGCGAATTTAAAAATTGATAATATTCGAGAAGTATTGTACTACTATCGCATCCATGAAAATCAACGGTCTAAACAATTTTATGGAAGTGATGCCAATGAATAAAGAAAGAATTTTACTTGTCATTGATGCCTTATATGTTGGTGGTACTGAAACTCATGTATTAGGTTTGGCAAAGGAGTTAATGAAAAATAATGTCTTTGTATCTATTGCTGCAAGGAAGGAAGGCAGTTTGCTGAGCTCCTTTGAAGACTTAAAATGTCCAATTCATCATATCGACTTTCCTAGGACATTAAATCTGGAAGAAAAACATGAGCAAGAATTGGTAAAAAAAATTGAAGAAATCATTGAAATAGAAAACATAACGCTCATCCATTCTCATCAAACGCCCTCTGGATACCTAGCAGGGAAGGCTGCTAAAAATAAGAAGATAGCTACAGTTTTTACTGTACATGGAACCTATTATCCAAATGATGAGATTCGTAAAATATTAAAATTCACTGATTCGGTAATTTGTGTAAGCCCACCATTATGTAATTATATAAAATCGTTTGGTGTAGAAAATCCTTACTTGGTTCCCAATGGAGTTAACCTAAAGGAATATGAGAGAGATACCAAGAAAACTGCAGATTTAAGAAAAGAATTGAATATACCCGAAGATTCTATAATTGTTGTCTATGCAAGTAGAATTTCTTGGGCAAAAGCCAATGTTTGTTCGATATTCCTAAGGGCATGTAAGGATTTAAAATTGAAACTCTTTCCAAATCTCCATGTCGTAATCGTTGGTGGTGGTGATAGGTTAGGAGACATACAGAATTTAGCGCAAATGATTGAGAAAATGTGTAATGATTCATTTATCCATATAGTAGGGGAACAAAAGAATATGCATACTTATTATTCTATTGCGGATAGTGTTGTTGGAACAGGGCGAGTTGCATTAGAAGCAATGGCGTCTGAAAAACCAATTATAGCCGTTGGAAATCATGGATATTATGGAATTGTAAACAAAGGGAATATCAATGAAGCATGGGATCATTATTTTGGAGACCATAGTTCCAAATCAGCTTGTAGCCGAGTGAACTTAAGAAATGATTTGAAAAAATTATTATTAGCTAAAGAACAGCTTATCCTTTATGGAAAAGAAGCAAGAAAAATAGTAGAAGAAAAGTTTAACATTCAAAAGGTTGTAATTGATTTGTTGAAAATCTACTCGGAAACAACAGGAGGAGGAATTAAACCGATGAAAAAGCTCCTTTATATTGGTTGGATTGGATTTAATAATTTAGGAGACGAATTATTATGGAACATCTTTAAGGAAATGTGTGGAAAATACCTAGATGATAGGCAGGTTGAAATTACGCCTTCTTTACCTGGAATTGATCTAAAAAATCTTGAAAAATATGATACGGTCATTTTAGGGGGCGGATCCCTTCTATTACCAGGGTATCTACAAATTCTACAAAATGCATTGCACGAAGGAAAATCCATTATTATTTGGGGATCAGGATTAGATTGGATTGAGAAACATAATCTAGATTTACTAGTTGAGGATCAATTAGGTTCCTTAGAACAAAATTTCAAACAAAAGGACACTGAAGTTTTAGATGAAGTCATCCATAAAGCTCTCTTTGTTGGGGTAAGGGGACCATTAACTAAGAAAGCTATTGAAATTATGCTTGGAAGTGAGAAAGCAAAAAAGGTAAATATTATTGGGGATCCTGGTTTATTATTACAAGAATCAAATTCCAAAGCACTTCCTGCCCGTAAGGAAAAAATCATAGGTATTAATTGGGGAACTACACTGAACCGTTTATATGGTGGAAATGAACAAGTAGTTGAGGAACAGTTAATCGAAGCAGCAAAGAAGTTGATAAGCTTAGGATACAAGATTTTGATTTATGCAGTGTGGACTGAGGATATTAAACATTGTAAAAGATTATATGAAAAATTAAATGACAAAGAAAATGTAATGTTAGATATCAATCTATATTCAGAAGATGAATTGATAGAAAAATTGTCAGCTTGTATGTGTACGATTAATTTTAAGCTACATGCAAATTTTCTTTCTTTATCTGCTAATGTTCCAGCAATCGCATTAGGGTATCGCTTTAAAGTATTTGACTGTGGATCCTTACTAGACATGCAACATTTAGTTGTTTCTACGGATTCTAAACAAATGACTCAGGAATTAATAGATCGTGTGGAAATTATTGAAAAAAGTAGAGAATCAATTTTGCAACAATATCATAAAATTAAAACAGAGTATGAACCTCTTTTAGAATACATTTTTACTAAAAATCTAATATAAAGCACAATTGGTAAATGGAGAAAATTTAATAGAAAATAGAAGGAAAGTAAAAATTATTTAGTATAAATATTACCCTTTTCTCTATTAACTTTGCTATTTTATCTATTAGTTAAAATAGTATAGTTTTTGGAAGTCGAAAACTAATTATTGTAAAAATAAAATATTACAATAACTGGAAGTGTGATAAAATGATATTTAACTTATAAAAATAGATCTGAAGTAGTATGGGTTTTTAGAGGGGTGAGGGTTTGCAAGAGCTAAAAGAATTAAACATTACTATGAACGCTTTAGTAAAAGAAGAGCGTTTTAATGAATTTTTTAACTTATTCGATCCAATTGCTCGTATTGCGTTACAAAATGACGAATATTGCTATTTGATTGATTTGTATTTGAATAGAAGTAAAGTCCTTTACAATTTAGGAGATATCCAATCCTGTATTGCTGATTTAAAAAAATTGACTGAATGGATGGACGAACACGGTACAGATGGTCAAAAAACAAAATACCTAAATACTTATGCGACAGTCTGTGGAGAGCTCGGAGATCAACGAAAGTATTTAGAGTACCTGACTAAAGCCAAAGAATTAGCAATCAAAATCAATGATGTTTATACATTGTGTAAAATTTATAATAATCTAGGTGTTTACTATTTAGATGAGAAACAACCAGAAAACGCGGTGAATATCTTACTAAAACCTTTAGAGTTCTGGGATCAAATTGATAATGAATATGAAGAAGAAATTTTGGTTTTTGTAAGATTGAATTTATCAAAGGGCTATACGGAATTAGGAGAATATCAGAAAGCAGAAGAACTTTTTGATTTACTTTTTGCTTATATTGAAGGGAAGCAAATGACGAAGACAGCGATTTACGTTCTTCAATATAAGGGGCTATGGTTTAAGGCTCAAAGAAGATATGAAGAAGCCAAAGAAATCTTATTAAATGCAAAAGATTATGCTTCTATCAACAATGATGTCATCTTATTAGAACAGATTAACAAAATACTAGTTGAAGTAATTACTGAAATTGGTGATAAAGATAGTTTAATTGCAATTCAAAAAGATTATATTGATAGTCTTTTAAAGATAAAAGAGATTAATTTAAGTCAAAGTTTACTACAAATTGAAATGTCTCATAATGAAAAACAGTACGAATCTATTTCAAATAAAGATCCATTAACAAGTTGCTATAATCGTGATTATTTTGAGAAAACTACTAAAAAGTGGCTAAGGAAAGCAAAAGATACTAGTCAATTAATGGGATTTTTTATTTTCGATGTTGATAGTTTTAAACAAGTAAATGATCATTATGGTCATCTTGTAGGTGATGATGTATTAAAACACATATCAAACTTAGCAGTGGATTGTTTATCAAAATATGATAGCATATTTGCAAGGTATGGTGGAGATGAGTTTGTGGCAATTGTAAAGATATCCACATACGAAGAATTGACTGAAATTACTGATAATATATATAAGCGCATCTCTAAATCAGTAATCACATTTGATGAAGGAACAATTCCTATTCGCGTTAGTATTGGCGTAAGTACAAATGCTAATGGAATGATTACAGAATATAGAGAAATCTTTAAATTAGCAGATGATGCTTTATACGAATCAAAACGTAATGGTCGTAATCAATATACGATGAAATGTTAAGAAGAATAGCGATTTTGCTATTCTTTTTATTTTACAAAAGCCTTTAATAAATAGGTGTTTAATACTATGTATTATGTCAAAGCTTTAGTAGAAGGAAAAACAACGGAAACGGAGTCAACTGGATCAATTGAAAGCTCATATGAAGTCTTTCTGTTTATAGAATCAAAGAACTTGAAAGGGGAAACGAAAAGTGAAAGATAATATATATACACTTGATCGTTACGAAGGAAATCAAGCTGTTTTTTTAAAACAATCTGATGAAAGTGAGCAATTGTTAATTCAGCGAAATAAGATTCAAATACAATTGAAAGAAGGAGATGTAGTCCAAATCGTAGAGGATGGAGATGTTTATGATATTTCCTACTTAGATGACAAAACAAAAACACAAAAGGAACATGTGGAAAATTTACTTGAACAATTGAGAAATCGAAAAAACTAAATGTTAGTAAGATAATAACCCGTACTTTATAAGCACGGGTTTTAGATTACTTAAATTTTCAACTTTTCATAAACAAATCAAAAACATCACCATAATCTCCTATGGAATAGGTATTATTGCTTTCTTGGAGCCACCGCTTCGTAAATTCTGCTATGGTTTTAAATGTTTCTCCTGGAGAGGTTTGGCCATACCCGGATGAAGTCATACTCCTCGCAGCATATTCTAAACTATCAAACATATAGTTTCGATTCTTTTCATTTTCGCGCATAATTCTTTCGATTGTCACTAAGGATTTATATAATTCTTTCGCTTTATCCGAAAAATTCTTATGGATTTCAATATTCAAAGCGGTTTCACCAATTGTAAAGTTAACTTCAATATCTACATCTGTTGTACCAGCTGTTTCAAAGGATACTTGGCGTAATGTATAAAATTTGTAGTCATATCTTTTAATTATACGTTTTTTATTTACTGTTGAATCTCCATCGACATGAATGATCGCTAGGTTAGTGAAACAATATTCATCGGTCTTTGTTTTAATAAGATAAAAAATACGTTCCCCTTTTTCGGAAAGAAGATAATCATTCGACTCTGTTTTATGATAATCATAAGGTGCAATCACTTTCCCAATATCCGATAGTCCTAGAGCGTCAGATGCAAACTTTTTGATCATAGTTTCTCTCCTCTTCTAGTAGCTAATTGGTGTTTAAAGGAACATATGCAGACATAACAGTCTGTATAACTTCCACTTCCTAATGAATGTACAATGAGACTTTATTGGGGGATCCTTATGTTGAGGAAAAACTCTTATCCAATAATTCTGAAAATATGATAAAATAAATTGAAAGTACATTATTAAGTCAGCGTATGGGAGATTGGATATGACAATAAAAACCGTTATTTTTGATTTAGATGATACACTATTATGGGATAAGCACAGTATTAAAACAGCATTTGAAAAGACTTGTGAATATGCACAGTCAAAATATGAGCTGAATACGGTAGAGCTAGAAGAAGCAGTAAGAAATGAAGCGCGTAAATTATATGAATCTTATGAAACATATGATTATACAGTGTTAATCGGTATTAATCCTTTTGAAGGATTATGGGGTACTTTTGATGATCCAACAGACTCTTTTCAAAAAATGAAAGAAATTGTACCAACTTATCGTAAAGACGCCTGGACAAATGGATTGAAAGCTTTAGGTATCGATGATTCTGCGCTTGGTGCTGAACTTGGAGAGCGATTTGTGGAAGAACGTAAAAAGTCTCCTTTTGTTTATGAAGATACATATGCAGTGTTAGATGAGCTAAAGGATAAGTATCAGCTTGTGTTACTAACAAATGGAGCACCAAGCTTACAAAATCTAAAGCTTGAAATCACGCCGGAGATTCGTCCTTACTTTGATCATGTCATTATTTCAGGGGACTTTGGCAAAGGTAAACCAAACGCCGAGCTATTCGAATATATGATGGATAAAGCGGGCATTACTGCTAGCGAAGGAATTATGGTGGGTGACAACTTAAATACAGATATTAAAGGTTCTGACCGTGTAGGTATGAAGAATGTATGGATTAATCGTGAGGGAAAAGAAAACGATACAGAGGTAACACCAACATACGAAGTAACTTCACTAACAGAGTTTTTAAAATTACTAAAAACAATATAGAAAAAAAGATGGGGGAGAATTGAATATTCCCTCCATCTTTTTTTTATGATTTGGTCACTCACCCTATTAAACGAGTTTAGAACTAATCGCAATTAATATAATTTTTAACCTATTAGAGCTGACGAGTAATATATCTAAACCAGAAAGAATGCCTCACTAATATTTTAGTGAGGCATTTTATCTACTATCTTAAAGCGTGATTGCTTTTACTTCATCAATATTTTCTAGTTGTGCTACATAGTTTAAGTCTTCAATTGTTACTTCATTATCAATTGTTAACATCATGATTGCTGTTCCGCCAACTTGGTCACGACCTACTTGCATTGTTGCGATGTTGATATCTTTATCTGCAAGTTTTGTTGCTACACGACCAATAGCTCCTGGTTTGTCAGTGTTTTTAATGTATAAAAGGTGACCTTGAGGAACTACGTCTACAACAAAGTTTTCAACTTTTACAATACGTGCACCTAAACCGTTTAGAAGTGTACCTGCTACGGAGTGAACTTCGCTTTCTGTTTTCACTTCAACTGTAATTAAGTTTGTAAATCCTTTTGCAGTTGTTGTTTTATGTTCATTGATTTTAATGCCGATACGTTCAGCTAAGTAACGAGCATTTACGTCGTTTACATTTTCGCCATGATTTTTTTGAAGTAGACCTTTTAAATTGTTTGATGTTAATGGACGTACATCATAGTTCGCAACTTCACCAGCGTAAGATAAACTAATTTCTTTAATTGGTTCATTTGTAACTTGTGATAAGAACTTACCTAATTTTTCAGCTAGTTCAAAGAATGGTTCTACTTGTGCAAGCAATTCTTTTGGAATTGAAGGCATGTTAACAGGGTTAGTAACTGTGCCTGTTTTAAAGAATTTAATAATATCATTTGAAACGTCTACTGCCACAGATTCTTGAGCTTCTACAGTTGAAGCACCTAAGTGTGGTGTTGCAATAACTTGAGGTAAAGTTAATAATTTATGATTTGTTGCTGGCTCTTCTACGAATACGTCTAGAGCAGCACCAGCTACTTTACCTTCCACAATTGCATCATATAAATCGTCTTCATCAATAATACCACCACGTGCACAGTTAATAATGCGAACGCCATCTTTCATGATTGCGAATCTTTCTTTATTAATAAGGTTACGTGTTTCAGGTAGTAATGGTGTATGTACTGTGATAAAGTCAGCAGCTTGTACAACTTCATCTACTGTTCCTTTTGTAACGCCAAGTTCCTTAGCGCGTTCTTCAGTTAAGAATGGATCGTAGGCAATAACGTTCATACGTTGACCTTTGGCACGATAAGCAACTTCAGTACCGATACGACCAAAACCAACAACCCCTAAAGTTTTGTTTTTAAGTTCAACACCTACATAAGATTTACGATCCCAAACTCCATTTTTTAATGTGTTATAAGCTTGTGGAATATGACGAGCAAGTGATGTCATCATTGCAATTGTATGTTCTGCGGCAGAGTTCGTATTTCCATCTGGAGCATTTACAACAATTACACCATGTTCAGTTGCGGCAGCTAAGTCAATGTTATCAACACCAACACCAGCACGACCAATTAATTTTAAGTTTTTAGCAGCGGCAATAATTTCGCGAGTAACTTTTGTTTGGCTTCTTACTAATAGCACGTGAACATCTTCAATTTTAGCAATTAATTGTTCCGCTGTTAGGCCTGTGTCGATAATAACGTTTAAGTTTAAATCTGTTTCTTGACGAAGAGGGAAGATACCATCTTCACTAAGTGGATCAGCAATAAATACATTAATTAAGTTAGTTGCAGTTGCAGTTTTTGTTACCATTGATAAATACGCTCCTTTAAACATGATTTTACTAATAATTTTGATAATTCTATTGGTACCTGATGTTAAAAATTCAATTAGGTAAAGAACTAATTGAATTTTTAGACTAAAAGATGCATAACTGAATCATTTAATCTGGTAAAAATAAAAGCCCTTCACTCCCTACAATATTATGTAAGGGGCGAAAGGCTAACATAACATACTTACGCGGTACCACCCTTATTCGTTGTAAAAAAAGTAAATTTTGTACAACCTCTAAGCTAATGCGTAACGTGCATGATACGGATAGGCTTACTGAAGTGTTCGGCCAATCTATTCGGGAGTGGAACTACAATCGTAGAAAACACTGATTCACACCTACCATCAGCTCTCTTGGGATTTCAAACGAACGAGCATGTCTCCGTCTTAATATTTTTCGTTGATTTAATTGTTAACATCATAATCCCAATCGTTCAGTTCTGTCAACATAAATTCTAAAAATAATTAAAAAACGTTATGAAAAGGCTTACTTAATACCTAAATAAACGAACGATTTTATATATAAATAATAATAATGTTCGTGTTTGTTTCTGTGTACTTAAAATAGAAAATTACTGCAATTTAACGGTAAACTCTTTGAAAAGTCATAATATTGTTGCGATTTAGCTTACAATGTATGTTAAGAAATAATTTAATTATTTTTTATTTGGCATTCGATAAAACGAATAATCAAAAAAGTGTGGAAATTTAAAAAATAAGATAGAGGGTTTAAAAAATATATCAAGAAAGCTTAATTATACTTTAAGTAAGGGGTGGGGAAATGAAGTATGATGTTGTGATAGTAGGTGCAGGACTTGCAGGTTTAACTGCCGCTTGCGAATTGATTGATGCCAATAAAAAAGTACTGCTTGTAGACCAAGAACCAGCAAATTCAATTGGAGGGCAGGCGTTTTGGTCATTTGGTGGACTTTTTTTAGTAAACTCTCCTGAACAAAGAAGGCTTGGTATAAAGGATTCAAAAGAGTTAGCGTGGCAAGATTGGTTTGGAACTGCTGGCTTTGATAGATTAGAAGGTCAAGATAAATGGGGCTATCGATGGGCAAAAGCCTACGTAGAATTTGCTGCTGAAGAGAAATATGAGTGGCTACGATCAATGGGAATTAAGTTTTTCCCGGTCGTAGGATGGGCAGAACGAGGTGGTTCACTCGCGGGAGGACATGGAAACTCAGTTCCTCGTTTTCATATTGTCTGGGGGACTGGCCCAGGTATTGTCGAACCATTTGCAAGAAAGGTTGAAAAGGCTATAAAAGAAGGAAGAGTTGATTACAAACCAAGACATAGAGTAGATGAACTTCTTACCAAAGACGGGTCTGTTATCGGAATTAAGGGCAAAATTCTTGAACAATGTACCATTAAGCGTGGGCAAGAAAGTTCAAGAAACGAAGTAGCGGATTTTGAATATTACGGGGATGCAGTAATAGTTGCTAGTGGAGGTATCGGAGCAAATTTAGAACTTGTTCGTGAGAATTGGCCAAGTAGACTAGGAAAGCCCCCAAAAAGTATGGTGACAGGGGTACCGGCATATGTTGATGGTCGGATGCTGAAAATTTCTGAGGATGTTGGTGCTAATATTGTAAACCGTGATCGAATGTGGCACTACACGGAAGGGCTAAAGAATTGGGATCCCATTTGGCGAAATCATGGAATTCGAATTTTACCTGGACCCTCTTCGATTTGGTTCGATGCAATGGGCAATCGATTTGGTGCTCCTAACTTTCCTGGGTTTGATACATTAAGTACGTTAGAAGCCATTATGAAAACAGGTTACGATTATTCTTGGTTCATCCTGACAGAGAAAATAATCGAAAAGGAATTTGCTTTATCAGGATCGGAACAGAATCCTGATATAACAAATAAGAGTATTCAGCAATTAGTAAAGCGCGTACTACCAGGTCCTCCAGCGCCAGTAAAAGCTTTTATGGAGAATGGTGCTGATTTTATCATCGCTGATAGTTTGAAGGAACTAGTTGAAGGGATGAATCAGCTAGCTGGTAATGAATTGCTCGATTTTATCAAAATAAAGGACCAAATACTAGCAAGAGATCGAGAGTTAGATAATAAGTTTACGAAAGATATGCAAGTAATGGCTATACAAAGTGCAAGACACTATTTGGGAGATAAATTAATCAGAGTTGCTAAGCCACATAAACTATTAGACCCTAAAAACGGAAAACTAATAGCTGTTAGGTTAAATATTTTATCGAGAAAGACATTAGGTGGATTACAAACCAATTTAAATGGACAAGTTCTGAATGAAGATGGAAAACCAATTCAAGGATTGTATGCAGCTGGTGAAGTAAGTGGCTTCGGTGGAGGCGGCGTTCATGGATATCGGTCGTTAGAGGGAACATTCCTTGGAGGATGTCTGTTTACAGGTCGTCAAGTTGGGAAATATCTAAGTAAATAAAGGGAAAAAGAAGAAAAGATTGAATATATAACGAATATATGTTTATAAAAAAATGGGGGTAAATGGATGGCTTATGAAACAATTAAAATAGAGATTGCTGATCGAACAGCAACCCTATCATTTAACAGACCAAACGTTGCAAATTCAATGAATTTTTTAATGATGCAGGAACTCGCTGATTGCTTCGAATTTTTAAAGGATAATCCAGAGGTTCAGATTCTAGTAATCAAAGGTGAAGGGAACATTTTCTCTGCTGGTGGGGATATTAAAATGATGGTGACCTCAGGGGATCCAAAGGACTTTGAAAATATAATGACTTATATTACTCGAATGGTTTTAGCACTTTACCAATTACCGATGATTACGATTGCACAAATTCGTGGTGCTGCAGCAGGATTAGGCTTTAGTTTAGCGTTAGGTTGCGATGTAATTGTCGCAGAGGAAAATAGCAAACTTGCTATGAATTTTATAGGAATCGGTCTCATACCTGATGGTGGTGGGCATTTCTTTATGAAAGAGCGAGTTGGCACGCCTAAAGCAAAACAACTCATCTGGGCTGGTGATATCCTAAATCCTCAAGAAGCTTATGAATTAGGACTCATTGATTATCATGTAAATGAAGGGGAGTCAGAGAGTTTTGTGGATCAGTTAGTAGGGAAATTTTTATCTTCACCTATATTAGCGATGTTAGAAACGAAGAAAATTCTCCATGCAGAAAAACTTCCTGAATTAACAGGGATTTTGAAAAGGGAAGCAAAAGGGCAAGTGAAAATGCGTAAAACGGAAGATCACCTGGAAGGCATCAAGGCATTTATCGAAAAAAGAGCACAACAGTTTAAAGGGAAATAATATACAAAGACGTCTCAAAACTTGAGGCGTCTTTTTTCATGAAAATGCATAAATATGGAATCAAAATTGTATTTTATTGGCTACATTTTCAAAAGGGCACACTGTACCAAAATTCCCTCTGTTTTAACTAACATCCTAAAACGAAAGTTCTATAAATCTTATATACTAATTTCCAAAATATTACAACATATATTATAATGTTTATTGATATAAATCACGACAAATTTAGGTTAAACCAAAAGGCGTTTGTCACCTTTAAAATAGATTGTTTTAAGGGAAGTAGGTTCTTTCGATTTTCAATCGTATCAGTTGGATTTGCATGTTACAATAGTAATATCTGAAACAGAATTAGTATATAAAGGAGTGTTTTCTAGAATGAAAGGAATCACACAACTCCAAGCGGGTGAACCAGTTAACCAATTTTTATTAATAAAGCAAGCTGTAAAAGGAGTTACCACAGTAGGGAAACCTTTCATGACACTCATTCTACAAGATAAGAGTGGAGATATTGAGGCAAAGTTATGGGATACGAATGAAGAACATGAAAAAATGTATCGTCCCGAAGTAATTGTACAGGTTGGCGGGGAGATTCACGATTATAGAGGGAAAAATCAACTACGGATTAAACAAATTCGAATCGTGAAACCAGAAGAGGGTATTCAAATTAATGATCTTCTACCCTCAGCAACAACACCGAAGGAAGAATTATATGAGGAGTTAACACAATTTTTCTTTGAAATTAAAAATCCTAATATCTCTCGTATTACAAGATACATTCTTAAAAAGTATCAACCTGAAATTACGATCTTTCCAGCTGCTTCGAAAAACCACCATGATTATGCTTCAGGCTTAATCGATCATGTCGTATCTATGCTTCGTCTTGGAAAATCTATCTGTGATTTATATCCATCATTGAATCGTGACCTAGTATATGCTGGTGTAATTCTTCATGATATCGGAAAGGTAAAAGAACTTACAGGACCAATTGCAACTGCCTATACAGTTGAAGGGAATCTACTTGGCCACATTTCAATTATGGTTGATGAGATTGGTCAAGCAGCAAAAGAATTAGGGATTGATGGGGAAGAAGTTGTCATTTTAAAACATATCGTTTTATCCCATCATGGGAAAGAAGAATGGGGTAGTCCTAAGAAGCCGATGATTCAGGAGGCTGAAATTCTCCATTATATTGATAACATTGATGCGAAGATGAATATGCTAACAAGAGCATTAGCTAAAACAAAACCTGGCGAATTCACAGAAAGATTGTTCCCATTAGACAATCGCTCCTTCTACAAACCAACATTTGAATAAATAAAGATGTAAAGAGGCTGGGACAAAAGCCAAAATAGCATTTTTCCACACTAGGAAAAATGCTATTTTTATGTTCTAATGAAAATTGATTTCCATTCCGGGTACGCTTTCCGCGGGCACGGCCTGACACGAACGT
>Ga0182747_1000706_pt1 | contig 29388 bp, 26 predicted proteins | sample eDN3rd30CBELigBY_FD_128526 | JGI IMG/M metagenome (GOLD analysis project Ga0182747, IMG submission 128526) | Enriched backyard soil microbial communities from Emeryville, California, USA - eDNA 3rd pass 30_C BE-Lig BY (version 2) (version 2) | ecosystem: Environmental > Terrestrial > Soil >... | reverse complement strand
GTGTTGAGTTCGCTCGCCTCGGCGGCGACCTTGGCGCGCCCCGAGGTGCCGAGCGCGGCCCAGCCGCTGGTGAAGACGCGGACGATCGCGCCTGCGCTCGCGACGCCGAGCGACAGCCAGAACCAGGCGCAATCGCCGACGGCCGTGTTGAACGGACCCCAGTCCTTGCTGCACCAGGCGATCAACACCGAGATCGCGATGGTGATGTAGATATAGGTGCCGCGAATGAAAAAGAGGCGCTTGCCGCTGCGGGCGAGTTCTTGCTGGTACATCGAGTTCCGCCTGTTGGCCGCGCGGGATCAAATCCCTGGCGGCGAAAAATCAGTCGCCCCCTCTAGCAAATTTTGCGGCCAAAATAAGACCTATCCCTCCTTCGTCACCCTGGACGTGATCCGGGGTCCATCTGCGCGCGTGGGGGAATGACGAAGGAAAGCTATACGAGCCGCAGTTTGCGCGCCGTCTTGCCGAGCGAAGCGCGGTCGGCGTGGGGGAGGGCGAAGCGCAGGGAGAGCCAGATCGCGCCCGCGGCGATGGCGGTGATCAGCGGCAGCGCGACCGGATCGGGCAGGCGGCTCGCGAGCAGCGCGATGGCGCCCGCGCCGAGCGTGATTGCGAGCCCGATCGCCGCGACCTTCGGAAATTGATGGTCGAAGGGATGGAGGCGCTCGCCCGCCGCGAGCTGGATCATCGGGATGCCCGCCATCACGACAAGGCCGATCGACATGGCGAGGGTGACGCCGGTCAGTGCGTCCATATGGCCGACGATCAGCCCGCCCGCGCCGACCGCGACGATCACCCCGAACAGGCTCGCGGTGAGCTGGTGGCGGAAGGCCGCAACGACCTGCAGCACGGGGAGCGAGATGCCGAGCACGGCCTCGAGCGCGCGCGCGAAAAGTAGGATGATCACCGCGCCCTGCGCGATATGCGCCTGCGCGCCGAACAGGCCGAGCAGCGACGAACTGCCCGCGGCGAGCACCGCGGCGAGCGGCAGCGCGATCGCGAAGATCAGGCGCGTCGCATAGGCATAGATGTCGGCGACCTGTGCGCGTTCCGATCGCTCGGCGCTGGCCGCGAGCGGCGCGAGGACATAGACGAAGGCGATGCGGACGAGCTGGACGACGCTCGACAGCTTGCGCGCGATGGTGAAGAGGCCCGCCGCCGCCGCGCCCGCCGCGCCGGGAAGCAGCAGGTTGAGGATCAGCGCCGGCGCGTCGCCGAACAGCCGCGCGATGATGTTCGACGGCAGGATCGACAGGCCCGCCCAGAAGGTGCTGCGCGCGGTGTCGCTCACCCATGGCCCGCGCCAGAGGTCGGCGAAGCTGTAATAGCGCGCGAGCAGGCGGACGCACAGGAAGGCGGTGACGGCGAGCGAGCAGAGATGCGCGATGAACAGCCCCTTGAGGCCGAACCCGCCCGCGAAGAAGAGGCCGGCGAAGACCAGCCGCATGATCTGTTCCCAGACGATGCGCAGGCGGATCTCGGCGCCGAACACCATGCGCGCGCGCATCGCCGAGGTCGCGATCTCGACAAAGGCCCAGAGCGGCAGCGCCCAGACGAAAAGCTGGATCGCGGGGACGACGAGCGGCCGGTCCTTGTCGGCGACGTTGAGCAAGGGCGCGAGGTCGGCGGCGAAGAGCGCGATTCCCCCCGCGACGATCAGGCACGGGCCGACCCCGAATACCATCGCGGTGCGCAGCGCCGCCGCCGCCTCGGCATCGCTCGCCGATTGCGGCACCGTGCGCTGCATCGCGCTCGTCATGCCGGTGTCGAAGATATTCTCGAGCAGGTTGATCGTCGCCCACAGCACCGCATAGAGGCCATAGCCCGCGAGTCCGAACATCAGGACATAGAGCGGCTGCGCGACGATCTCGACCACCGCGCCGAGCCGCGCGAGCACGGTGGTGCCGAGCCCCCGCGCGACGTGGCGGCTGGTGACGGCAGGGGATGCGGCGGCGTCTTCGCTCATCGCAGCGCCCCTAGCGACTTGCCCGCTCGCTCGCCAGCGGCTTTCGCGCTTTCAACCCCTTGTCGACTTCGCCAATCGGGTCTAGGCAGCCCGCGATTGCACAAGGGAGCCCGCGACATGGCCGAATTTCGCCTGCCCAAGAACAGCCGCATCGAGAAGAGCGGCACGGTCCACAAGGCCGAGGGGGCGACCAGCGTCAAGAAGTTCAAGGTCTATCGCTACAATCCCGACAGCGGCCGCAACCCGCATTTCGACACTTTCGAGATCGACACCGAAAAATGCGGCCCGATGGTGCTCGACGCGCTGATCAAGATGAAGAGCGAGCAGGATTCGTCGCTGACCTTCCGCCGCTCGTGCCGCGAGGGCATCTGCGGCAGCTGCTCGATGAACATGAACGGCAAGAACGGCCTCGCCTGCACCACGGCGATCGAGGATCTGAAGGGCGACATCACGATCACCCCGCTGCCGCACATGGAGGTGATCAAGGACCTCGTCCCCGACTTCACCCATTTCTATGCGCAATATGCGTCGATCGAGCCGTGGCTGAAGACCAAGACCACGACCCCGAGCGGCAAGGAACGGCTGCAGTCGCCCGAGGAGCGCGAAAAGCTCGACGGGCTCTACGAGTGCATCCTCTGCGCCTGCTGCTCGACGAGCTGCCCGAGCTATTGGTGGAACAGCGACAAGTTCCTCGGCCCCGCGATCCTGCTCCAGGCTTATCGCTGGCTCGCCGACAGTCGCGACGAATATACGGGCGAGCGGCTCGACGAGCTGGAGGACCCGTTCCGCCTCTATCGCTGCCATACCATCATGAACTGCGCCAACGCCTGCCCCAAGGGCCTGAGCCCGGCGCGCGCGATCGCCGAGATCAAGAAGCTCGAGGCCGAGCGGCAGGTGTGAACGACAGTATCGAGGAGCCGAAGCGCCGCGAGAATTTCAGTGCCGAGGCGCTGGACGGCGGTTGGGTAAGCTGGAACCTCATGGATCCCAGCCGCTTCAATGCTTTCATCGAACCGCTGTCCGTGCGCGTAGAGCCGCCTACCTCCGACGGCCGCCCACGCGCCCGCGTGCGGATGCTGCCCGAGCGCAAGCACAGCAATCTCGGCGACAATGTCCACGGCGCGGTGACGCTGGGGCTTGTCGACATCGCGCTCTTCGCCGCTTCGCACCAGTTCGGTTCGCTCGACGCGGGCCATTCGGTGACGCTCGACCTGTCGACGCAATTCGTGGGCGCCGGGCGCGTCGGCGAGCCGCTCGATGCCCTCGTCGAGCTGGTGCGCGAGACCGGCCGGCTCATCTTCCTGCGCGGCCTCGTGGTGCAGGGCGAGGATGACGCCCATATCGTGCTGAGTTTTGCGGGAACGATCCGGAAGGCGAGCCCGAAGTGACCTCGGTCCTTGCGGCCTATGACGCGCTGGTTTCCGCCGGCGAGCTCAAGTCCGACCCCGAACAGCGCGCTGCCGCCGAGCGTCTGAACCGCCTGCAGGCGGAACTGGAGGCGTCGCCGCCGCGCGGCAGCCTGTTGTGGCGGATCGCGGGCCGCAAGCCCGAAGCCCCGCGCGGCGTCTATCTGTGGGGTGCGGTCGGGCGCGGCAAGTCGATGCTGATGGATCTTTTCTACGATCAGCTTCGCATCCAGCGGAAGCGGCGGGTCCATTTCCACGCCTTCATGCAGGATGTGCACGCGCGGATGCGCGAGGTGCGCAAGAGCGAGGCGGGGGATCCGATCCCGATCGTCGCCGCGGCGCTCGCGGAAAATGTGCGCTGCCTCGCCTTCGACGAGATGGTGGTGAACAACAGCGCCGACGCGATGATCCTCTCGCGCCTGTTCACCGCGCTGATCGAGCGCGGCGTGACGGTGGTCGCGACGTCGAATCGGCCGCCGAAGGATCTCTACAAGGACGGGCTCAACCGCGAGCATTTTCTGCCCTTCATCGCGCTGGTCGAGGCGCGTCTCGATGTGATGGGCCTCAACGGGCCCACCGACTATCGCCGCCATCGGCTCGGCGACGGCAAGCGCTGGTTCGTCCCCGCCGATGCGGCGGCGACCGAAGCGTTGTCGGCTGCCTTCTTCCGCCTCACCGACTATCCGCCCGAGGATCGCGCGCACGTTCCCTCGCTCGACCTCGACGTGGGGGGCGGGCGCACGCTGCATGTGCCCAAGGTGCTGAAAGGCGTCGCGGTCTTCTCGTTCAAGCGACTCTGCGGCGAAGCGCGCGGCGCCCCCGACTATCTTGCGGTCGCGCGCCATTTTCATGCCGTCATCCTCGTCGGCATCCCGCGCATGGGGCCCGAGAACCGCAACGAGGCGGCGCGCTTCGTCACGCTGATCGACGCGCTCTACGAATATAAGGTCAAGCTGCTCGCGAGCGCGGCGGCCGAACCCGACGCGCTCTATGTCGCGGGCGACGGCGCCTTCGAGTTCGAACGCACCGCGAGCCGGCTCGCGGAGATGCAGTCGGACGATTATCTGGCGCTAGGCCACGGTCAGGATGACGCCGCCGACGATCCCGCCCCAGCGCGATGAATTGAGCGTGACATAGATCAGGCTGCGTACATAGCGCAGTTCGTGAGCGACATGTCCGACCGCCTGCTCGATCCGGCGGCGGATCGTGCGCAGCACGCGGGGTTCCGCGACGTCGATGCGGTGCGGATACGGTGGCGGTAAAGGGAGGCCCGCGAAGCCGCCGCTCGTCACTCGCGGATCGTGGGCGACGGCGCGGCACAAGGCCTCCATCCGCGCGATCGCCAGCCGGTTGGGCACGGCGCGGTCGCGGCTCAGCAGCTCGAAACTGTGGCTGAAGGCGGAGAACTGGATCGCGCCTATCGCCGCGACATGGTCGAGCGCATCGCGCATTTCCTCTTCGGACATCGCACACAGCTGGGCGGGGCGAAAGCGGTCGCTGCCCTCGAGTAGCCCGCTGACCGGCACCTCGCAGACGTCATGATGAAGACGCATGCCCAGGTTTGCGGGGTCGTACGTGATCGCGCAGCCCCGGCCGACCCAGGCGGCGTTGAAGCTGCTGTCGTAGCGGAAGCCAAGCGCAGCGAGTGCGCGCAGCGTGTCGTCGTTGGCGCCGAAATTTCCCGCACGAAAAGCGATGGGCCGCGGCGCGCCCGACCGGGTAAGTATATCGCCCGCGAGGCCGATCAGCTTTTTCTGCGCCGCCAGCGGAAAGTCGCCGATGTTACGCCCCGTCAGCCTGCCGACGGGGTTCAGCCGGGCGAATTGCAGCCATTCGGTATGGATGTGAAGCTGAACCTCGTGCCCGCGCGCGATGATCGGCTGGACGATCGCGTCGATGATCGCGGGACCGTAGACGAGCGCCGGCATCGGATCGACGAAATAGACCCCCGTCAGGCCGAAGCGGTCGAGCATGTCCATCTGGAAATGAATGCCGAAGTCGCCCTCGCGGCAGCGGCCGAGGATCGAACTTTCGAAATTGGCGCGCGCATCGAAACCCCGTTGATGGAGGCCCGCCGACAATTCGGTGTCGAAGCTGATGATCGCCCGCGTCATGACGCGGGCCTAGCAAGGCAGGGATAAGGGAGGGTTAAGCGCCGGCTACGGGTCCCTAGAAACGCAATGTCACGTCGACACCCGCGCTCTTGGTGTCGCCCCACGGCAGGATATGGACGCGGTCGTTCGCCTTGGTCGTGATCAGGTGTCCGGTCGCGGTGCCGATCGCCGCACCGACCAGCACGTCGCCGACCCGGTGCCGCTTCGCCTCGACGCGGCTCAGCCCCACGAAGGATGCGACGACATAGGCAGGCAGCCCGGCTTTCCAGCCATAGCGATTGTGCAGCGTCGCGGCGGCGGCGAAGCTGGTCGAGGTGTGGCCCGAGGGAAAGCTCTTGTCGTCGCTGCCGTCGGGACGTTGCGAGGGGAAGGCTTCCTTCAGGCCCTGGGTGATCAGGATCGTGCCGCCGATGCTGCCGCCCGCCTCCAGCACGCCTTCCCAGTCGCCCTGCACCGCGGGCACGCCGAAGGCGGCGACGACCAGTGCATTCTTCGCGATCGTGCCGGCATCGTCCCAACCCTTCTCGCTGGCCTGGGCCGGCGCGGCGGTGCTAAGCGACAGGGCGAAGGCGAGTCCGGCGGTGCTGCGTCTGAACATGCGGATCTCCCGAAAGGTCTCGCTCCGTGTGCGGAACAAAGGCTTATCGCAGCCGCGTGCGGAGGCCAAGACAAAGCCGGGGCCTTGCCGGGAAGGTCTGCGATGCCCATCTTCCGGGTTCCACGAGGAACTCATTATCGCTATTGCGAACTATTTGCATAAAAAGCCCGATTTTCGCCCTTTTGGCGGTTGTTTCCTTAAGGGAATCGGCGTAGGGGCGTCGCCAGTCTTTGGCCGGCTGGGCGGTAATGGCCCGTGCCCCCGCCGGTTCCGTGAAGCATTGCCGGGCTTGCCAGAAGGGAGTGCCGCGCGCCATGGGACGCAAGAAGATCGCATTGATCGGAGCCGGGAATATCGGCGGAACGCTGGCGCTGCTCGCCGCGCAGAAGGAACTCGGCGACGTCGTCCTGTTCGACGTGGTCGAGGGCGTGCCGCAGGGCAAGGCGCTCGACCTGTCGCAGGTCGGCCCGATCGCGGGCTTCGACGCGAAGATCACCGGCACCAACGACTATAAGGACATCGCGGGTGCCGACGTCATCATCGTCACCGCCGGCGTCGCCCGCAAGCCGGGCATGAGCCGGGACGACCTGCTCGGGATCAACCTGAAGGTCATGAAGGCGGTGGGCGAGGGCATCAAGGCGAACGCCCCCGACGCCTTCGTCATCTGCATCACCAACCCGCTCGACGCGATGGTCTGGGCGCTGCGCGAATTCTCGGGGCTTCCGCACAACAAGGTCGTCGGCATGGCGGGCGTGCTCGATTCGGCGCGCTTCAGCCACTTCATCGCCGACGAATTCGCCGTGTCGGTGAAGGACGTGAACACCTTCGTGCTCGGCGGCCACGGCGACACGATGGTCCCGGTCGTCCGCTACTCGACCGTCAACGGCATCCCCGTCCCCGACCTCGTGAAGATGGGCCTATCGAGCCAGGACAAGATCGACGCGATCGTCAAGCGCACCCGCGGCGGCGGCGGCGAGATCGTTGCGCTGCTCGGCACCGGCTCGGCCTTCTACGCGCCCGCTGCTTCGGGCATCGCGATGGCCGAAGCCTATCTGGGCGATCAGAAGCGCATCCTGCCCTGCGCCGCCTATGTCGACGGCGAATATGGCGTCGACGGCCTCTATGTCGGCGTGCCGGTGCAGATCGGCGCTGGCGGGGTCGAGAAGATCGTCGAGATCGAACTCGACGGTGCCGACAAGGCGGGCCTGCAGGTCTCCGTCGACGCAGTCAAGGAGCTGCTCGATGCATGCAAGGGCCTGGATTCGTCGCTGGCGTGATCGACGCTGCTGCCCTCATGCTTCCATTCATGGCGTCCGCCGCTGCGGTGGCGGACGCCCAAGTATTGCCGTTGGGCAAAACTGACGACCTGGTCCGGTCAGCGCAGATCTGTGTTGCCATCGCAAACAGGCAAGGCAAGGTCGAAGATCTTTTGTCGGATGCGGATTGGGACAAGCGGGTCAGTCAAACCAAATATCTCGGGAAGCCGGGGCAGACTGTTCGCGCTCGCAATCGAAACTTGCAGATGTCGATCAGTTACGACCTTGAAGGCAACTGTAATGTCATCGGCGATATGGAAGCGCTAAAATTTGAGGGGCAAGCTGATGTCCCAAGGTCGATCGGGACTCTTGTTACCGCTCTGCGAGATCGGATCAACGAAACTTACCCCGTAAACGGAATGAGAGCGGGCGGTCTCAAAAACCCGATAATCATGACAGACGGCTTCGAAGTAGAAGTTATCGCACTCGAAGCGCGGCATCTCGAAGCCAGACATATGATTGGCTCGACTTTTATCATTTCCGTGAGTCTTCCCAAGCCATCCAACTGAAGAATTTCAGAAAGAAGCAAAACATATGTCCATCCTCATCGACAAGAATACCAAGGTCATCACGCAAGGGATGACCGGTGCCACCGGCACTTTCCACACCGAGCAGGCGCTCGCCTATGGCACCAAAATGGTCGGCGGCGTGACGCCGGGGAAGGGCGGCACGACGCATATCGGTCTGCCGAACTTCAACACCGTCGAAGAGGCGAAGGCCGCGACCGGCGCCACCGCGAGCTGCATCTATGTTCCGCCGCCGTTCGCCGCGGACTCGATCCTCGAGGCGATCGACGCCGAGATGGAACTGATCGTGTGCATCACCGAAGGCATTCCGGTGCTCGACATGGTCAAGGTGAAGCGCGCCCTGTCGGGCTCGAAGTCGCGGCTGATCGGCCCGAACTGCCCCGGCGTGCTGACGCCGGACGAATGCAAGATCGGCATCATGCCGGGTTCGATCTTCAAGAAGGGCAGCGTCGGCGTTGTCTCGCGCTCGGGCACCTTGACCTATGAGGCGGTGTTCCAGACCTCGAACGTCGGGCTCGGCCAGACCACCGCGGTCGGCATCGGTGGCGATCCGGTCAACGGCACCAACTTCATCGACGTGCTCGAACTCTTCCTGGCCGACGACGCCACCAAGTCGATCATCATGATCGGCGAGATCGGCGGCGACGCCGAGGAGCAGGCGGCGCAGTTCCTGATCGACGAGGCGAAGCGCGGCCGCAAGAAGCCGATGGTCGGCTTCATCGCGGGCCGCACCGCGCCTCCTGGGCGCCGCATGGGCCACGCCGGCGCGATCGTGTCGGGCGGCAAGGGCGACGCCGAAAGCAAGATCGCGGCGATGGAAGCCGCGGGCATCACCGTGTCGGCGAGCCCGTCCGAACTCGGCACGACGCTCGCCGAGGTGCTGAAGGAACGCGTCTGACGATCTGCGCCCGCCGGCAACGCAAAGCGGCCGGCGGGCGTTGATCCCCGAAATCCCTTCTCCACCATTCCTCCCCGAGAATGGAAAAGACAATGAACCTCGAACGACAGAGCTTTGACATCGACGAGCCGCAGGCCGGCCCGAGCTGGGCGCCTAAGGGTTGGCCCCAGATTGATGGCGACGACCTTACCGCGGCGCTCGACCCGCAGCAGATGCAGGTGGCGGTGAAAGCCGCCGCTGCCAAGGCCGGCGCGCCGCTCTCGAACGCCGAGGTCGAGCGCGCCGCCGACGAGGCGATCCGCGCGATGATGCTGATCCGCACCTATCGTGTGCGCGGCCACCTTGCGGCGAAGCTCGATCCGCTCGGCCTGTCGAAGCGCGAACTGCCCGCCGACCTGACCCCCGAATATCACGGCTTCGTCGGCGCCGACCAGGACCGGCCCGTCTATCTGGGCGGCACGCTGGGCCTCGAAAAGGCGAGCGTGCGCGAGATCGTCGCGATCCTGCAGGCCAATTACTGCGGGCACGTCGGCCTCGAATATATGCACATCGCCGACGTCGAGGAGCGGCGCTTCCTGCAGGACCGGATGGAGGGCGCCGACAAGCATGTCGAGTTCACCCCCGAGGGCAAGCAGGCGATCCTCAAGAAGGTGATCGACGCCGAGGAATGGGAGAAGTTCCTCGCCAAGAAATATGTCGGCACCAAGCGCTTCGGGCTCGACGGTGGCGAGGCGATGATCCCGGCGATGGAAGCGATCATCAAATATGGCGGCCAGTACGGCGTGCGCGAGATCGTGTACGGCATGGCGCACCGCGGGCGGCTCAACATGCTCGCCAACGTCATGGCGAAGCCCTACCGCGTCATCTTCCACGAATTCCACGGCGGCAGCGCCAACCCCACCGACGTCGGTGGATCGGGCGACGTCAAATATCACCTCGGCACCTCGACCGACCGCGAGTTCGACGGGATCAGCGTCCATATGTCGCTCGTCCCCAACCCCTCGCACCTCGAGGCGGTCGACCCCGTCGTGCTCGGCAAGGTGCGCGCGCAGCAGGTCCACCGCGACGACCTCGAAAAGCACGAGCAGGTGCTACCGGTGCTGATCCACGGCGACGCGGCCTTCGCGGGGCAGGGCATCGTCTGGGAATGCCTCGGCTTCTCGGGCGTTCCGGGCTACAACACCGGCGGCTGCATCCATTTCATCGTCAACAACCAGATCGGCTTCACGACGAGCCCGCAGTTCGCGCGCTCCTCGCCCTATCCGTCGGACGTCGCCAAGGGCGTCCAGGCGCCGATCCTCCACGTCAACGGCGACGATCCCGAGGCGGTGACCTTCGCCTGCAAGCTCGCGATCGATTTCCGCCAGCAGTTCAAGCGCGACATCGTCATTGACATGTGGTGCTACCGCCGCTTCGGCCACAACGAGGGCGACGAGCCGAGCTTCACCCAGCCGCTGATGTACAAGATCATCCGCAAGCATCCGCCGGTCAGCGAATTGTTCGCGGCGCGGCTGGTCGACGAAGGCGTGATCGGGGGCGATTTCGTCGCGCAGCATCGCGCCGAATTCACCGCGCATCTCGAAGAGGAATTCAAGCTCGGCGCGGATTACAAGCCGAACAAGGCCGACTGGTTCGCCGGGCGCTGGTCGGGGCTCTATGCACCCAAGGACGACGACGGCAACCGCCGCAATGTCGAAACCGGGGTCGAGCGCAAGCTGTTCGACGCGGTCGGCCGCGCGATCACCACGATCCCCGACGACCTCGACGCCCACAAGACGCTGCGCCGCGTGATCGACGGGCGCGCCGAGATGTTCAAGTCGGGCGAGAATTTCGACTGGGCGACCGGCGAGGCGCTCGCCTTCGGCACCCTGCTCAGCGAGGGCTATCAGGTCCGCCTGTCGGGTCAGGATTCGGGCCGCGGCACCTTCAGCCAGCGTCACGCCGTCTGGGTCGACCAGACGACCGAGGCCAAATATGTGCCGCTGAAGACGCTGCCGCACGGCCGCTTCGAGGTGCTCGACAGTCCCTTGAGCGAATATGGCGTGCTCGGCTTCGAATATGGCTATGCGATGGCCGATCCGAAGAGCCTGGTGCTGTGGGAAGCGCAGTTCGGCGACTTCGCCAATGGCGCGCAGATCATGATCGACCAGTTCATCGCGTCGGGCGAAGCCAAATGGCTGCGCGCCAACGGCCTCGTGCTGCTGCTGCCGCACGGCTATGAGGGGCAGGGGCCCGAGCACAGCTCGGCGCGCCTCGAACGCTTCCTCCAGCTGTGCGCGGGCGACAATATCCAGGTCTGCAACATCACGACGCCGGCCAATTATTTCCACGTCCTGCGCCGCCAAATGCTCCGCGACTTCCGCAAGCCGCTGATCATCATGACGCCCAAGTCGCTGCTGCGGCACAAACTCGCGGTCAGCAGCCGCGACGAGTTCCTCGGCGACAGCCATTTCATGCGGATCAAGTCCGACATGACGCCGCCCGCCGACGACAAGATCCGGCGGCTGGTGCTCTGTTCGGGCAAGGTCGCCTATGACCTGATGGAAGCGCGCGACAGCGCGGGGCTCGAAGACGTCAGCGTGGTGCGCATCGAACAGCTCTACCCCTTCCCCGGCGAGGCGCTCGCCGTCCGGCTCAAGCGGATGACGAATCTCGAAGCGGTGGTGTGGGCGCAGGAAGAGCCGCGCAACAACGGCGCCTGGTTCTTCGTCGAATCGCTGATCGAGGAAAGCCTGCACGCGGCGGGGCACAAGGGGATGCGGCCGCGCTACGCCGGCCGCGCCGCCGCGGCATCGCCCGCGACGGGCCTGATGAGCCGTCACCAGACCGAGCAGGCGGCGCTCGTCGCCGACGCGCTCGACCTCAGCGTCCGCGCCGAAATCCGCCGCACCAAGAAAAAAGCCTGATCTCCCGCAAGGCCTGATCTCCCGCAAGGAATGACCCCATGAGCACCGAAGTCAAAGTTCCCACCCTCGGCGAAAGCGTCACCGAAGCGACGATCGGCGAATGGCTGAAGCAGCCGGGCGATGCGGTCGCGGCCGACGAGCCGATCGCCAGCCTCGAAACCGACAAGGTCGCGGTCGAGGTGCCGTCCCCGGTCGCGGGCGTGATGGGCCAGCAGGTCGCCGCGGTCGGCGACACGGTCAATGTCGGCGCGGTGATCGCGACGATCGAGGCGGGCGGGGGCAAGGCGGCATCCGCTGCCCCGGCGCCCGCCGCTGCGCCCGCTCCTGCGGCGAAGGCCGAGGCCGCGGCTCCAGCACCGGCGACGACCGGTGACGAGGCGGCCGACACGGTGACGACGCTGTCGCCCGCGGTGCGGCGCCTGGTGCTCGAGCACGGGCTCGACCCGAGCAAGATCAAGGGCAGCGGCAAGGATGGCCGGCTGACCAAGGAAGACGTGCTCGCCGCCGCCAATGCGGCGCCCGATGCGGCCGCTGCGCCCGCGCCCGCCGCCGCGCCGGCTCCCGCCGCGAGCGGCGCGCCGGGCCGCCGCGAGGAGCGCGTCAAGATGACGCGGATGCGCCAGACGATCGCCAAGCGGCTGAAGTCGGCGCAGGACACCGCGGCGATGCTGACCACCTTCAACGACTGCGACATGTCGGCGGTCATCAAGGCGCGCGAGAAATATCGCGACAGCTTCGAAAAGAAGCATGGCGTGCGCCTTGGCTTCATGAGCTTCTTCACCAAGGCGGTCGCGCTCGCGGCGCACGACATTCCCGCGGTCAACGGCCGCATCGACGGCGACGAGATCGTCTATTATGATTATCTCGACGTCTCGATCGCGGTCAGCGCGCCCAACGGCCTCGTGGTACCGATCGTCCGGAACGCCGACAGCCTGTCCTTCGCCGGAATCGAAAAGGCGATCGCCGACCTCGGGAAGCGCGCCAAGGAGGGCACGCTGACGATGGACGACATGACCGGCGGCACCTTCACCATCTCGAACGGCGGTGTGTTCGGCGGCCTGATGTCGACCCCGATCATCAACCCGCCGCAGTCGGCGGTGCTCGGCCTCCACCGCATCGAGGACCGCCCGGTCGTGCGGAACGGCGAGATCGTCATCCGCCCGATGATGTATCTCGCGCTCAGCTATGACCACCGGCTGGTCGACGGCCGCGAGGCGGTGACCTTCCTGAAGACGATCAAGGAAGCGATCGAGGATCCGACGCGGCTGCTGATCGATCTGTGAGGACAAGGCGATGGAGTGCCGACTGTATCTGGAAGACGCTCCACGAGGCGCCGATTATGCCGCTGACGAGCGGGTCGACCTGGAACGCTACTGGGAGGCGATGAATTTTCTCCTCACGGGAAAGCGGGAATCCGATGGTAGCGTTGCAAGCCTCCTAGTCGAGGATTGGCCCGATATTGCCGGCTCAGAGGCAACGAGGATCGACACTGAGGCGCTGAGTGCGTTCGGCAATTGGCTGATCAACCAGACGGATGATGGGATTCTCTGTCGGTTTGATCCTGGCGCGATGGTCGCGGTCGAGGTGTATGATGCGACCCTAATCGCTGTTGATCCGGTGTCGGCCCGTGAAACTCTAGCGCAAATGCTTACATCGCTTCGAGCGTTTGTGCTTCGGGGTACGCAGATTGGCAGCGCTGCGATTCGCGTCATCAATTGATTTATCGGTAAGGAAGATCATGGCTGATTACGACTACGACGTCCTTGTCATCGGTGCCGGCCCCGGCGGCTATGTCGCGGCGATCCGCGCGGCGCAATTGGGCCTCAAGACCGCGTGCGCCGAGGGGCGCGAGACGCTGGGTGGCACTTGCCTCAACGTCGGCTGCATCCCGTCGAAGGCGATGCTCCACGCGTCGGAATATTTCGAGGCGGCCGCGGGCGGCGCGATGGCGGCGATGGGCATCAAGGTGAAGCCCGAGCTCGATCTCGGCACGATGCACGGCCAGCGCAAGGACGCGGTCAAGGGCCTGACCGGCGGCATCGAATTCCTGTTCAAGAAGAACAAGATCGACTGGCTGAAGGGTTATGCCAAATTCACCGCCGCTGACACGGTCGACGTCGCGGGCAAAGCCGTGCGCGCGAAGAACATCATCATCGCCACCGGCTCGTCGGTGACCCCGCTTCCGGGCGTCGAGGTCGATAATGCCAAGGGGATCATCGTCGATTCGACCGGCGCGCTCGAACTCGCCAAGGTTCCGGGGCATATGGTCGTGATCGGCGGCGGGGTGATCGGGCTCGAACTCGGCAGCGTGTGGCGCCGCCTGGGCGCCAAGGTGACCTGCGTCGAGTTCCTCGACCAGATCCTGCCCGGCATGGACAGCGACGTCCGCAAGGAAGCGAACAAGATCTTCAAGAAGCAAGGGATCGAGTTCAAGCTCAAGACCAAGGTCACCAAGGCCGAGGTGAAGGGGAAGAAGGCGGTGCTGACGCTCGAACCCGCGGCGGGCGGTGATGCCGAGACTCTCGAGGCCGACGTCGTGCTCGTGTCGATCGGGCGCCGCCCGAACACCGACGGCCTCGCGCTCGACAAGGCGGGACTGGAGCTCAACAAGCGCGGCCAGATCGAAACCGACCATGATTTCCGCACCAAGGTTGCGGGCATCTGGGCGATCGGCGACGTCATTCCCGGCCCAATGCTCGCGCACAAGGCCGAGGACGAAGGCATCGCCTGCGCCGAGAATATCGCAGGGCAGACCGGCATCGTGAACCACGACGTCATCCCGTCGGTCGTCTACACTTGGCCCGAGATCGCCGGCGTCGGGTTGACCGAGGAGCAGGCGGTCGAGAAGGCGGGTGGGGAAAAGGGCGCGGTCAAGGTCGGCAAATTCCCGATGCTCGCCAACAGCCGCGCCAAGACCAACCACGAACCCGACGGCTTCGTGAAGGTCATCGCAGATGCCAAGACCGACCGCGTGCTCGGCGTGTGGTGCATCGCGAGCGTCGCCGGCACGATGATCGCGCAGGCGGCGCAGGCGATGGAATTCGGCGCGACCAGCGAAGACATCGCCTACACCTGCCACGCGCATCCGACGCACAGCGAGGCGATCAAGGAAGCCGCGATGGCGGTGACGGGCAAGCCCATCCACATCTGACGGGACAGCACAGGGGGAGACAGGATATGGCGAAGCGCGGGCTCTGGGTGGCGGCTTCGCTGGCCCTGTCGCTGGCGGCGACCGGCGCGCGCGCGGCGCCCGACATGGCGGCCGCCAATACGCGGCTGTCGGCGCTGCTCGACAAGAACTATCCCGCGCTGGAGGCGATCTACAAGGATCTGCACCTCCACCCCGAACTCGGGATGCAGGAGGTGCGCACCGCGGGAATCCTCGCCCAGCACCTTCGGCGGGCGGGCTTTACCGTGACCGAGAAGGTCGGCGGCACCGGCGTCGTCGGCGTGCTGAAGAATGGCGATGGCCCGACCATCCTCGTCCGCGCCGACATGGACGCGCTGCCGCTTGAGGAGAAGACCGGCCTCGCGTGGGCGAGCAAGGCGCGTGCGACCTATGAGGGCAAGGATGTGCCCGTGATGCACGCCTGCGGCCACGACACCCATGTCGCCTATCTGGTCGGCGTCGCCCAGGCGCTTTCGGCGATGCGCGACAGTTGGTCGGGCACGGTGGTGCTGATCGGCCAGCCCGCCGAAGAAACGCTGAAGGGTGCGCGGGCGATGCTCGACGACGGGCTGCTGACGCGCTTTCCGAAGCCCGACTTCGGTTTCGCCGCGCATGTCAGCAACCTTCCTTCGGGCGTGGTGGCGATCAAGGCCGGACCGTCCTCGTCGGCGTCGGACAGCTATTCGGTGATCTTCCACGGCCGCGGCGGCCACGGTTCGATGCCCGCCGCGACGATCGACCCGATCCCGATCGCGGCGCGCTTCGTCACCGACGCGCAGGTGCTGATCAGCCGCGAAAAGGACCCGGCGGCGTTCGGCGTGCTGACGGTGGGCGCGATCCATGCCGGCAGCGCCCCGAACATCATCCCCGACAGCGCCGAGGTGAAGGTCAACCTCCGCTCGCAGTCGCCCCAGGTGCGCGACCTGCTGCGCACCGGAACGGCGCGCGCTGCGAAGGCCGCGGCGGCGATGGGCAACGCCCCCGAACCGACGATCACCTATCTGGGCGGCACCGGCGTGCTTATGAACGACGAGGCGATGGCGGCGTCGGCAGCCGGGCTGCTCGGGCCGGTGTTCGGCAAGGGGCTGGTCTTCGCGCCCGCCAGCGCCGCGCCGCTGTCGGGGAGCGAGGATTATTCGGAATATGTCGAGGCGGGGGTGCCGTCGGTCTTCTTCGGCATCGGCGGCTATGATCCCGCGGTCCTCGCCGACCTCAAGGCGAAGGGCGAGCCGGCGCCGACCAATCACTCGCCCTTCTTCGCGCCCCAGGCCAAGCCCGCGATCCGCAACGCGGTGACCGCCATCGTCCTGTCGATCATCGGCGGCGTGCGTCCGGCGGCGGAATAGCGCCGGCGATGCCCGAGTTCGACAATGCGCTGATCGTCCGGCTGCTCGACCTGGTCGGCATCGGCGTCTTCGCGCTGTCGGGCGCGCTGATGGCGGTGCGGCTGCGGCAGACGCTGGTCACCGCGAGTTTCTTCGCGCTCGTCACCGGGGTCGGCGGTGGCAGCGTGCGCGACCTGCTCATCGGCGCGCCGGTGTTCTGGGTGCACGACGGCGCGATCGCCGCGATGTGCATCGTGATCGCGCTGGTCGTCTGGGTGACGCCCGAACGCTGGTGGCAGGGCCAATTGCTCGAATGGGCCGATGCGGTCGGGCTCGCCGCCTATGCCGTGTTCGGCACCGCGAAGGCGATGGCGTGGGGCGTGCCTCCGGTGCCCGCGCTGATGATGGGGGTGATCACCGGCTGCGTCGGCGGCACGATCCGCGACGTATTGGCGGGAGTGCCGTCGATCATCATGCGGCCCGAAGTCTATGTCACCGCCGCGGCGCTCGCCTCGGGACTCTTCCTGCTGCTGCAATGGCTGGGGGCCGGAACGCCCGTCGCGGCGGTTGCGGGCGCCGGGGCGGGTTTTGCGCTGCGCGGCGCGGCGATCCGCTGGTCGCTCGCGCTTCCGGCCTACCGCGGCCCGAAAACCGGATAGGCTTGCCAAATCGCGAATCTGTGGCAGGTTCGCCTTATGAACAGCGATGTCAGCACGATCGCCCGCCGGGTGCGCGGCCAGGCCGATGCCTTGCCCGACCTGTTCGGGCGCTTCGATTTCGACAAGGCGCCCGAGCGCTGGGCGCCCGAAGCCGATGCGGTCAGCGAGCTCGGCCGGGTCCGGGGAGCCGACCGGGCCGCCTATCTGAAGGACGCGGAGCTGCTCGCGCGCATCCGCGAATATACGATGCTCGGCGACCGCACCGGCGACGCCTATGCGGCGCTGATGCCGCGCTATGGTTTCCAGCGCACCGTCGCGATGCTGGTCGAGGCGTGTGATCGCGGCGTGGCGGCGGTCGAGGACGCGCCGCCCGAACTCGCGGCGCTGATCCACGAGATGGAGCAGAAGCCGATGTGGCTCGACATGGAACTGGTCGAGGAGGGCGCGGCCTACGAGCGCAATGCGACCGCGAACCTCTCGCCCTTCCTGATCCGCGGCGCCTTCATCGCGACCTTCCTCAACAAATATTCGGCGCTGCCGATGGCGCTGACCGGCACGCTCGGCCATGGGACCGCGGCACGGCGGGTGAAGGAGACCGCGACCTTCTTTGCGACGACCGCGCTGCCGGGTGCGCTGGGGCGCTTCGGGCCCGGCTTCAAGGCCGCGGCGATGGTGCGGCTGATGCACTCGATGGTGCGCGTCAACGTGCTGTCGCGGCCGGACATGTGGGACGCCGAGACCTATGGCATGCCGATCCCGCAGCTCGACCAGATGCCCGCGGGGCTCATCCCCGTCTATTTCCTGTCGCAGAAGGTGCTGGCGAAGGGGCGCACCCGCTTCAACCGGCTCGAACGCGGGCGGGTCGAGCTCGCGCGCTACCGCTGCTATCTTCTCGGCCTGCCCGAGGATCTGCTCGCCGACACGCCGCAGGAAATCGTCCGCATCTGGCGCACGCGCAGCGCCACCCTGCGCTACGAATATGACGACCGCGTCTGCGGCGGCCTGCTGCGCGCGACGATGGAGGCCGAGCTGTCGGCCGACGCCTCGCCCAAGGGACGCGTCAAGCGCCGGCTCGAGCGGTCGGTCAGCCGCGTCTTCTTCGTGAAGGCGTTTCTGAGCGGGGACGAGGAGCGCGCGGCCGATGTTGGCGTGCCGGTCTCGCGCCGCGACCATCTGATCTATGGCGCGACGATGCTGGCCGTCGCGGGGCGCATGGCCGCCTATCGCGCCGCGTCGCGCCTGCCCGTCGTCCGCCACCTCGCCGACCGGCGGCTCGTGCGCCGGATCGAGCGCCAGCTTGCGGGCTATGGCCGCGCCGAATTCACCACCGACTCCGCGCATTATCGCCCGGCAACCGCCAGCTGACGGATATTCCCGCATGACGACCGAACAGACGACCGCGAACGGCCTATCGATCACCTATGAGGACAAGGGGCCGCGCGACGCGCCGGTGATCCTGCTGGTGATGGGGCTTGGCGGGCAGCTGACCCTGTGGCCCGACGAATTCGTCGATGCGCTGAACGCGCGGGGGTTCCGCACCATCCGCTACGACAATCGCGACGTCGGCCTGTCGACGCGCTTCGAGGCGGCGGGGGTGCCCAACCTCAAATGGATGTTCGTGAAGGCGGCGATCGGGTTGCCGGTGCGCCCGGCCTATACGCTCGCCGACATGGCGGCCGACGGCATGGCGCTGCTCGACCGGCTCGGCATCGAGCGCGCGCACATCGTCGGCGCGTCGATGGGCGGGATGATCGCGCAGCATATCGCCGCGCGCTATCCCGAGCGCGTGCTGTCGCTGACCTCGATCATGTCGACGACGGGCAACCGCCGCCTGCCGCGCGCGCGGAAGGAGGCGATGCAGGTACTCGCGAACCGGCCGATGGGCGGCGATCCCGAGGACATGATCGCCTATTCGGTGCGCGCGGCGCGGGTGATCGGCAGTCCCGGCTACCCCGCCGAGGAGGCGCGGCTGCAGCGCCGGGTGCGCGCCGATTACGAGCGCGGCTTCTATCCGCAAGGTGTCGCGCGTCAGATGGCGGCGATCGTCGCCGACGGCGACCGGCGCGCGATGCTGAAGGACGTCCAGGCGCCGACGCTCGTCATCCACGGCGAGGACGATCCGCTCGTGCCGCTGGCGGGCGGGCGCGACACCGCCGCGAGCATCGCCGGGGCGCGGCTGATGACGATCCCCGGCATGGGGCACGACCTGCCGCTCGCGCTGGTCGACACGCTGACCGGCGCGATCGCGGAGCATGCGAAGGACGCGGTGGTCGCGGCCTGATCTCTCCCCTCCCGGCTGCGGGAAAGGGGGTCAGGATTTCAGCAGTAGCGCCAGCTTCGCCAGCAGGCCGGTCGTGTCCGCGCCGCGCGGATGCGGCACGGCGGGCAGATAGGCGCGGCAGTCGAGGCAGGCGGCCTGCACCGAGCCCGCCTCGGTCAGCAGCGACAGGTCCTGCGCCAGTCGCCGCTCGGTGAGCTGGCGCTTCATCGCCGCGATGCCGAACCAGCCGCGCGGCGCTGTCGCCGCCTCTTCCTGATCGACGCCGAACAGCCCGGCGAGCATCTTCGAAAATTCGCTCGGCTCGTCCTCGAAATATTTGGCGTGATAATCGCCGTCGACCTTGGCGAGCTTCGCCGCCGCCGCGAGCGCCTCGGGCAGCCCGCCGAACTGGTCGACGAGGCCGAGCTGGCGCGCGGTGCCACCCGCCCAGACGCGGCCTTCGGCAATGGTCTCGATCTTCTCCACCGGCTGCTTGCGGCTCTTGGCGACCAGCCCGGTGAAGCGCGCGTAGATGTCCTCGACGCTTGCCTGCGCAAGCTGGTTGAACTCGTCGTTCACCCCGCCGAGGATGTCGGGCTGGCCCGACAGCGGGGTCGTCGCGATGCCGTCGGCGGTGACGCCGATCTTGGCGAGCGCCTGGTCGAAGCTCGGTAGGATGCCGAAGACGCCGATCGACCCGGTGATCGTGTCGGGCTCGGCGAAGATGCGGTCGGCGGGGGTCGACACCCAATAGCCGCCCGACGCCGCGACATTCGCCATCGACACGACGATCGGCTTCTTCTTCGCCTTCGCGGCGAGCAGCGCCTGGCGGATCTCTTCGGAAGCGAGCACCGAGCCGCCCGGCGAATCGACGCGGAGGACGATCGCCTTGACCCCGTCGTCGGCCGCGGCGTCGAGAACGTGCTGCGCGATCGTTTCGCCGCCCGCGGTGCCGTTCGAGGCTTCGCCGTCGACGATCTCGCCAATCACGGGAACGACGGCGATCGCGGTGCCCTCCTTCCCCGGCGGGTTGGCGGCGACCCAATTGTCGAGCGGGATCGCGTTATAGTCCCACGGCTGGCTGTCGTCATAGGCGCCGCTGATTTCGGCGACGCGCGTTCCGAACGCCATCCGGCTGCCGACCTTGTCGACCAGCCCGGCGTCGAGGGACGCTTTCGACAGATCGTTTCCGGCGGCTTTCACGAGGCCCGGCGTATCGGCGATGAAGGCATCGATCTTCGCTTGCGGCCGCGCCTTCTGGACGTCGCTCCGCCATTTGTCCCACAGCACCGAGGCATAGGCGAGATCGGCCTCCTTCGCTTCGGGCGACTGGTCGCTGCGCAGGAAGGGTTCGACCGCACTCTTGAAGGTGCCGACGCGGTAGATGTGCGCGGTAATGCCGAGCCGGTCCATCAGCCCCTTGTAATAGAGGTGCGACCCGCCCGGCCCCGCGATGGCGACGCCGCCGATCGGATCGGACCAGATCTCGCTCGCGTGCGAGGCGATCTGGTAGCTGTCGGTGGTGTAGGCGGTCGCGAAAGCGAGCACCGGCTTCTTCTTCGCGCGCACCTTGTCGATCGCGGCGCCGATCTCGGCGAGCGAGACCTGCCCGCCGCCGAGGAATCGGTCGAGGTCGAGCACGACCGAGGTGACGCGTTTGTCGTCGGCCGCGGTTTCGAGCGCATGGACGACGTCGCGGACGCGATATTCCTTGAGGTCCTGCCCGCCCGACAGCGCGGCGAAGGGATCGATCTCGGCCGGCTGTTCGGTGACGACGCCGTCGAGTTCGAGCAGCAGCGCGCCCTCGCTGACCGGCAGCGCCGCGTTCGGGCGGCCCGAGAGCAGGCCGAACAGCAGCGCGAAGAACATGAGGAGGAAGACGAGCGCGAGCCCGTCCTTGATCGCGACGAGCAGGTGCCAGACCTTGCGGGGGAAGCTGGTGGTCGATTTGGGCTTGTCGTCGCCCGGCAGCGGACGGCGGACGGGGATCGCCCAGGGACCCTGGTTGCTGTTCGGCGGCGTGGCGGTGCTATCGGTCATGCCCCAGACCTAATCGCGCCGCCCATCCTTGGCAATGCACGCTTCGACCGGCGGGCCATGCCGCCCCATCGGCGACGTGAGCGTCAGAGCCAGCCTTCGCGGCGATACCAGCGCACCGTTTCCGCGAGCGCGTCGCCGGTCGCGGTTTCGGGCTGCCAGAGCGCGGCGGGGGGGCAGGCGCCCTCGGCGACGACCCAGTCGGGATGCGCGATATAGCGCGCGCGGTCGGGGGTCAGCTTGGCGCGGCTGCGGCGGACGAGCGTGTCGAGCCGCCCGCCGGCCCTGAGCACGACACCGGGCACCGCGAGCGTCGAGACGTGACTGCGCCCGACCGCGCGGCCGATCGCGCGCGCGAAGCTGCGGTGCGACCAGCCGTTCGGGTGGCCGTCGTCGGGCTCGTAGGTCGCGCCGATGCTCGCGTCGCGGTCGGCGGCGAGCGCGACGAGCAGGCGTGCGAGTTCGTCGACGTAGATCGCCGATAGGCGCCCCGCGGGCGGCAGCAGCGCGACGCCGCGCCGTGCCATGCGGAACAGGTCGAGCATCTCGGTGTCGCCGGGGCCGAAAACCGCGGGCGGGCGCACGATCGTCCAGTCGAGCCCGCTCGCGCGGACGATCGTCTCGGCGCGCGCCTTTGACCAGCTATAGTTGGAAATTTCGGGCTCGCGCGCCGCGAGCGAGGAGACGTGGACGAAGCGCGTCACCCCCGCGGTGCGCGCGGCGTCGACGACATGGCCGGTCGCGACCGCGTTGCCGGCCTCGAACGCCGCGCGGGTGGGGACGTTGACGACGCCCGCGATGTGCAGCACGGCGTCGCTGCCCGCCGCCATCTCGGCGAGGCTCGCGGGCTGGTCGAGCGCGCCGGCGATCCAGGTCACGCCCTCGCGTTCGGGCTGCGGGCGGCGGGTGAGGGCGCGGACGTGCCAGCCCGCCGCGACCGCCTGGCCGAGGGTCGCGCCGCCGACGAAACCGGTCGCGCCGGTCATCGCGAGGGTGGGGGTGTTCACAGCAGCACCAGATGGTCGCGGTGGACGACGGCGCTGCGCGGCGCATAGCCGAGCGCGGCTTCCTGCGCGTCGCGGCCGAGGCCGAGGATCGCCGCGATGTCGGCGGCGGGATACTCGGACAGGCCGCGCGCGACGACGCGGCCGTCGGGGCCCGCGATGTCGAGGATGTCGCCGCGCTTGAAGCCGCCGCTCGCGCCGGTCACGCCCGCCGCGAGCAGGCTGGCGCCGCCGCCGAGCGCCTTCACCGCCCCCGCGTCGATGGACAGGCGGCCCTTGGCGGTCAGCCCGCCGGCGAGCCACGCCTTGCGCGCGCTCGCGCCTTTCTCGGCGGCGAACAGCGTGTGGCGCGCCTCGGCCGACAGCGGCCGGTCGATCCGCCCCGAGGCGATGGCGAGATGCGCGCCCGCGGCGCCGGCGATCCGCGCCGCCGCGATCTTCGACACCATGCCCCCCGACCCCATGCCCGACGCCGAGCCGGTGTCGGCCATCGCCTCGATGGCGGTATCGATGCGGTCGACGCGCGCGATATGCCGGGCGCCTTCCAGCGCCGGGTTGCGGTCGTAGAGCCCGTCGATGTCGGAGAGCAGGATGACGCCGCCCGCGCCCGCCGCCTGCGCGACGCGCGCGGCGAGCCGGTCGTTGTCGCCGAAACGGATTTCGGCGGTCGCGACGCTGTCATTCTCGTTGATGACCGGCACGACGCGCAAGGACAGCAGCCGGTCGAGCGTCGCCGCGGCGTTGAGATAGCGGCGGCGATGTTCGAGATCGTCGAGGGTGACGAGCATCTGCGCCGCGGTCAGCCCCTCGGCGCCGAGCACCTCGGCCCAGACCTGCGATAGCGCGATCTGTCCGGTCGCTGCGGCGGCCTGCGCATCCTCGAGGCTCGCGCGGCCGCCTTTGGCGAGCCCCAGCCGCCGCGCGCCGAGCGCGATCGCGCCCGACGAGACGACCGCGACCTGCTGCCCCTCACGCGTCCGTTCCGCGATATCGGCGGCGATCCCCGCGAGCCAGTCGCGCCGCACCGCGCCGCCTTCGTCGACGAGCAGCGCCGATCCGATCTTGACGATCAGCCGGGAGCAGGAGGCGGGGGGGAACAGGGTCATTCCTGCGCCGATAGCGCGCGCGCGCAGGGGTGCCAATGCGAATATCCGTGCCGTGGTGCCGTTTCCCTCGCGATATGCTATGCTGGTCTTCTCATCGAGCCCTTCTGGAGAGTCGCACACCCCCTTTGCAGGAGAGGATAGATGGCGACGGCAATCGATGAAGACAGGCTGCACGCGTTCGTCGGCAAGATGCTGGGCGATCTCGGCGGCGGAATGAGCGTGCCGACGGTGCGGCTGGGATTTCGGCTCGGCCTGTTCGATGCGCTCGCGGAGGCACCGGCAACGGCGGCCGAACTGGCGTCGCGCGCCGGCGGGCTGCACGAGCGCTACGTCCGCGAATGGGCGCTCGCCCAGGCCGCGAACGGCTATATCGACCATGATCCGGCGTCGGATCGGTTCAACCTTTCACCCGAACAGGCGATGATATTCGCCGAGCCCGACAGCCCGGTCTATCTGGCCGGCGCGTTCGAGCTGATCGCGGCGATGATCGAAGCCGAACCCAAGGTCGAACAATGTTTCCGCCACGGCACTGGCGTGCGCTGGGGCGATCATGCGGGCTGCCTGTTCTGCGCGACCGGGGCCTTCTTTCGGCCGGGCTATGTCAACAATATCGTCCAGAACTGGATTCCGGCGCTGGATGGGGTCGAGGCGAAGCTGCGCCGCGGCGCGAAGGTCGCCGATGTCGGATGCGGAGTCGGCTTCTCGACGCTGCTGATGGCCGATGCCTATCCCGAGAGCGCGTTCGTCGGCTTCGACTTCCACGCGCCGTCGATCGACGAAGCGCGGCGGCATGCGGCCGCGCATGGCTATGGCGACCGCGTGCGGTTCGAGGTCGCCGCGGCGAAGGAAATCGCCGAGGACGGCTTCGACCTGATCACCATGTATGATTGCCTGCACGATATGGGCGATCCCCGCGGCTGCGCTGCGCATATGCGGCGCGTATTGGCACCGGACGGCCATTGGATGATCGTCGAGCCGATCGCGGGGGACGCGCCCGCCGAGAATATGAATCCGGTCGGGCGCCTCTATTACAACGCCTCGACCATGATCTGCGTGCCGACCTCGCTCGATCAGGAGGTCGGCGAGGCGCTCGGCGCGCAGGCGGGCGAGGCGCGGCTGTCGGAAATCATCCGCGAGGGCGGCTTTGGAACGGTGCGGCGGGCGACCGAAGGCCCGTTCAACATGGTGCTCGAAGTGCAGTGATCAGATCGGCGACCAGTCGCCGCCGGCGTCTTCGCTTTCGTCCTCGCCCGGTTCGGGATGGCCGATCGCCTCGAGCAGCTTGTCGAGCACTGCGTCGACCCCGGCGCCGCTCGCGCCCGATAGCGCCATCACCTTGTGGCCGCTTTCGGCGGCGAGCTCGGCCGAGAGCGCGGCGATCAGCTCGTCGTCGAGCGTGTCGATCTTGTTGAGGGCAACGATCACCGGCTTGTCGACCAGATCGGCGCCATAGGCTTCGAGTTCGTCGCGGACGATGCGATAGCTGGTCGCGACATCGGCGTCGTTCGCGTCGACCAGATGGAGCAGCACGCGGCAGCGCTCGATATGGCCGAGGAAGCGGTCGCCGACCCCGGCGCCCTCGGCCGCGCCCTCGATCAGGCCGGGGATGTCGGCGATGACGAACTCGTGCCCCTTGTGGCTGACCACGCCGAGCTGCGGGCGGAGCGTGGTGAAGGCATAGGCGCCGACCTTGGCCTGCGCGTTCGTGACCGCGTTGATGAAGGTCGACTTGCCCGCGTTGGGCAGCCCGACGAGGCCCGCGTCGGCGAGCAGCTTCAGCCGCAGCCACACCCACATTTCCTCGCCCGGCCAGCCGGGTCCGTGCTGGCGTGGCGCGCGGTTGGTGCTGGTCTTGTAGCTCGCATTGCCGCGCCCGCCATCGCCGCCGCGGAGGAAGACGAGCCGTTCACCCTCTTTCGTCAAGTCGGCGAGCAGGCTGCGATCCTCATCATCGTCGAGGATCTGGGTGCCGATCGGGACCTGGATGACGAGGTCGGGGCCGCCCGCGCCGGTGCGGTCGCGCCCCGCGCCGGGGGTGCCGCGCTTCGCCTTGAAATGCTGGGTGTAGCGAAAGTCGATCAGCGTGTTGAGCCCGGCGACCGCCTCGAAGACCACGTCGCCGCCCTTGCCGCCGTTGCCGCCGTCGGGGCCGCCATATTCGATGTACTTTTCGCGCCGGAACGACACCGCGCCGGGGCCGCCGTCGCCGGATTTGATGAAGATCTTGGCTTGGTCGAGGAAGTGCATGCTGGGGCCCTTGAGGCAGAATGGGAAAGCTACACATCAATTCCCGTTCGTGTCGAGCGAAGTCGAGACACCCATCGGATTGCACGACCAAGGGGCATCTCGACTTCGCTCGATGCGAACGGAATGAGGGGATCGCGGCGCCAGTAGCGTGTGCGGCGCGGAATTGCGAGTCTTTAGCCCGCGTTCCCGCCCTGCTCGGCCCAGAAGGCCGCGATGCGGCCCGTGATCAGCTCGGTCGCGAGCGCGCGCGCGGTGTCACGGGGCAGGCCGAGCGCTTCGGCCATCGCGCCGCCGAGCTGCGCGTCGCCCATCGCCATCAGGACGAGCGCGAGCGTATCCTCGTGCATCAGCCGCTTTTCGTGCGCGTCGGGCGCCATGCCGTCGATCAGCCGGTGGATCGCGGCGACGATCGGGTCGAGCGCATCGTCGTTGCCCGTGGCCGCCATCCAGGTCGCGAGCGCGCCCGCGCCGCCGCTATCGAAGGCGTCGAAGGCGAGGTCGACGATCTCGCGCACATTGCGCTCGCCCGGCGGCGAGGCGGTCATCTTGGCGGCGATCGTGTCGCACACCGTTTCGGCGAGATAGGCGGCGAGCGCTTTTTGCAGACCCGCGGCGCTGCCGAAATGGTGGAGCAGATTGGCGTGGGTGCGGTCGATCCGCGACGCCACCGCTTTCAGGGTCACCGCCTGCGGCCCCATCTCGATCAGAATCTGCCGCGCCGCTTCGAGCGCGACCGAACGGCTTTCCTCCGGACTGAGCCGCTTCTTTGCTATTGACACCACTGTAAGTAATTCCTAGATACATGCCCCTACGGCGCCGCCGCGCCATCACCCCTATTCGCCGGTGAGGAAGATATGTCCAGCCTTTCGCTCTCCCCGACCCCCGCCGACCTTTCGATCACCCCGCGCGACCGGCGCTTCGGCCGCGACGACCGGCAGGGCCGCTGGTGGCTGAACGGCGATCCGATCGCCTCGGCCTTTCACACCGCGCTGTCGGTGACCTTTCCGAAGGGCGAGGCGATGTTCATCGAGGCGGTGAAGGCGCACCGCGACGGGGTGCCCGACAAGCTCGCCCGCGAAATCCGCGCCTTCACGCAGCAGGAGGTGATCCACAGCCGCGAGCATGTCGTCTTCAACCGCAAGGCGGCCGAGGCGGGCTACGACCTGTCGGCGCTCGAGGCCGACGTCGATCACATCATGGAGCAGATCAGGACGCGCCCGCCGATCGTCAACCTGATGGCGACGATCGCGCTCGAGCATTATACCGCGATGATGGCGGCGATCATGCTGAGCGATGCGCGGATGTACGAGGGCGCCGAGCCCGAATGGGGCGCGTTGTGGAAATGGCACGCGATCGAGGAGATCGAGCACAAGGGCGTCGCCTACGACACCTGGCTCCACGCGACGAAGGACTGGAGCCGCTGGCGGCGCTGGAAGGCGAAGTCGCTGATGATGCTGGTGATCACGACGCGCTTCTGGCCGAAGCGGGTGCGCGGCATGAAGGCGCTGCTTGCGCAGGACGGCCTGACCGGCTGGCGCGTGACGGCGCGCATCTGGTGGTATCTGCTGGGGAGGCCCGGCATCCTGCGCAAAAGCTTCCTCCCCTGGCTCGCATATTTCATGCCCCGCTTCCACCCGTGGAACCACGACGACCGCGCGCTGATCGGCAAATATGAGAGCGATTATGCCGATGCGGTGATGCCCGACGGCGAGGTCGCGGCGGCCGCCTGACGGCTTGTTCCTGCATCGGCGGGGTGGGCGCGCGAGGGAGGCCCCAAGGGGTTTCGCGCAAAGGCGCAAAGAGCGCGAAGAGGCTGGTTCGGGCCGACCGGCCCCATTTTCCAGCCTTGTCGCGTCATTCGCACCGTCGATCGACAAACCCGCTTCGCGGGATCGCGCAACCTTTTTGCGCTCTTTGCGCCTTTGCGCGAAACCAAAGTAACGCCACATTTCGGCTCACTTGCCGCCGGCGGGGCGTGCTGATAGCGCTGCGCGATGCCCGCATCGCCTCCCGTCATCGACACGCCGCGCCTGCGCCTGCGCGAACCGCGCTTTGCCGACAAGGACGACCATATCGCGATGTGGGCCGACGCGCGCGTGACGCGCTTCATCGGCGGCGAGCCGCGCGCGCCCGATGTCAGCTGGAGCAAGTTTCTGGCGGCTGCCGGGCTGTGGCCGGTGATGGGCTTTGGCTATTGGGTGTTCGCCGACCGCACGGCCGACCGGCTGGTGGGCATGGGCGGGCTCAGCTATTTTGGCCGCGGCATCCCCGAACTCGAAGGCGTGCCCGAGGCGGGCTGGGCCTTCGACGCCGATCATTGGGGCGCGGGCTATGCGACCGAGGCGATGACCGCCGCGCTCGGCTGGGCCGACGCGCATCTGGAGGCCGCCGACGTGCGCTGCATCATCGACCCTGGCAACAAGGCATCGGAGCGGGTGGCGGCGAAGCTCGGGTTCAAGCGCATCGGCGAGAGCGACGCGCTGGGTGAGGTGGTGGCGATCTATTCGCGGCCGAAGGGGGGCTGACTCGTCATTGCGAGCGGAGCGAAGCAATCTCCAGCTATCGATCTTGCGCAAGGTCGATAGCTGCAGATTGCCGCGTCGCCTTCGGCGCCTCGCAATGACGGATTCGGGCTAAGCCGCCTCCACCACCAGCACCCCGCCATCGGCGCTGACGACGCGGACCTTGGCGCCTTCGGCGGCGTCGGGGCCGCGCACCGGCCATTCACCGTCGCCGACCCTGGCGCGGCCGCGGCCGTCCTCGATCGCCCGGGTCACCGTCAGCACCTCGCCGACCAGCCGCCCGGCGCGCTGGTTGAGGTGCGGGTCCGCCGAAGTGATCGGGTTCGCGTTCAGCCAGCGCCGCCCGCCGTAGAGGGCGACGAAGGACAGGATCGCGAAGATGCCGAGCTGGAGCGGGATGCTGAGCGGAACGACCCAGGCGACGACGCCGGTGACGATCGCGGCGGCGCCGATCCAGATCAGGAAAAAGCCCGGCGCGACGATCTCCGCGGCGGCGAGCAGCACGCCGAGCGACAGCCACGCCCAGTGCGGCTCCATGTTCGTCAGCCAGTCGGGCATGTCAGCCCCCCGCCTTGCGGTCGAGCGCGTCGCGCGCGAGTTCGCCGATGCCGCCCAGCGTGCCGATCAGCTGCGTCGCCTCGACCGGGAACAGGATCGTCTTGCTGTTCGGGCTGGTCGCGAACTGGCTCACCGCGTCGACATATTTCTGCGCGACGAAATAGTTGATCGCCTGCGTATTGCCGCTCGCGATCGCATCGGAGACCATCTGCGTCGCCTTGGCCTCGGCTTCGGCTTGCCGCTCGCGCGCCTCGGCGTCGCGGAACGCGGCCTCGCGGCGCCCCTCGGCTTGCAGGATCTGGCCTTGCTTCTCGCCCTCGGCGCGCAGGATTTCGGAGGCACGCGACCCTTCGGCCTCGAGGATCACCGCGCGCTTTTCGCGCTCGGCCTTCATCTGGCGCGCCATCGCGTTCGAGATGTCGGCGGGCGGGCGGATGTCCTTGATCTCGACGCGGGTGATCTTCACCCCCCACGGCGTCGTCGCATCGTCGACGACGTGCAGCAGCCGGACGTTGATCTCGTCGCGCTTCGACAGCGTCGCGTCGAGGTCCATCGAGCCCATGACGGTGCGCAGGTTCGTCGTCGTCAGGTTCATGATCGCGAGATAGAGGTCGCTGACCTCATAGGCCGCCTTCGCGGCGTCGAGCACCTGGAAGAAGACGACGCCGTCGACCGCGACCATCGCATTGTCCTTGGTGATGATCTCCTGCCCCGGAATGTCGAGCACCTGCTCCATCATGTTCACCTTGCGCCCGACGCGGTCGAAGATC
>Ga0182747_1000705_pt1 | contig 29399 bp, 23 predicted proteins | sample eDN3rd30CBELigBY_FD_128526 | JGI IMG/M metagenome (GOLD analysis project Ga0182747, IMG submission 128526) | Enriched backyard soil microbial communities from Emeryville, California, USA - eDNA 3rd pass 30_C BE-Lig BY (version 2) (version 2) | ecosystem: Environmental > Terrestrial > Soil >... | reverse complement strand
GGCGGTGCGGCGGGCCCAGTCCTTCTGCACCGTGGCCGCCACATCGATCGCCCGCCGCGCCGCCTCGACGCCGAGCGCCGGCACGGCGACGATCGGGGCGCCGTCATAGGGATCGGTGACGGCAAAGCTGCGCCCGTCCGCGGCCGAGACCCACTCGCCCGCCACATAGGCTTTCTCCACCAGCAGCGACGGATCCCGCAGATCAACAACTCGGCGCTCAACAGGCTGCAACTGCGCGGTCATGATAAACCTCCAAATAGATGTGCGACGGCGGGTGCTCCAAGGGACACGCCCGACAGGAACAGAAGGACGAAGACGATGCGCCGCATGGTGGTTGCCGCGATCGGAGGCGGCCAGCGGCGCGCGGCATAAGTCATGCCGAGGACGACCGGAATCGCGAAAAGGCCCGTCAGCGTCGATCCGGACGGCAGATTTCCGGACAGCACCACAAGCCCGATGCGGAAGACCGCATTCAGTGCGAAGACGGTGACGAGCGTTTCGCGCACCGTCGCCATGGCCATCGGCTGGCGATAGAAATGGTAGACGAGCGGCGGACCTGCAGTCGAGAACATTCCTCCCATCAGCCCGGCGATGGCACCGACGGCGACAAAAGAACCGTCGCTCGATTGCTTCGCCAGCGGTTCGGGCCTTCGGAGCAGCTGCAGGCTCGAGATGATGATCACGAGCCCGAGGATCAGCCGCAGGAGATCGGCCTGCGTGCCGGCAAGCCATTCGAGCAGCCAGTATCCGACGAACACCATCGGAATGCTCGCGGCCATCACAAAAGCGAATTCGCGCCAGGCCACATCACGCCAACCCTTCAGGAGCATCTGCGCCGCGTTCGTCAGCGTAAGCACGCTCACGATCATCGCGGCATCCGGAAGCGGCAGCAGGCCGATCAAGCCGACACCGCCCATAGTGATCAGGCCGAAGGCGAAGCCTGTCAGCGTTTGCGCATAGGCGGCTGCGCCCGCCAGCAGAAGAAAGCCGATGAGTTCAGCTGACGACATTGCCTATAGGTGCCTCAGGCCTGCAAGCAGCTCGGCGAATTTCGAGCCCTCGCGATAGAAGACCGGCGGCTGGCCGAATGGTGCAGGCACCGTCACCTCACGCCCGCCGGAAAATGTCTCGGCCGACCACACATGGATCCAGTTTGCGCCTTCCGGAAGATAGGTCCTCCATTCCGTCTTTCCGGCCTGCCAGACGGGAGCGACGAGCAGATCGGGACCGTAGAGATAGGCATCCTGAATGGCATAGGTTCGGGCATCGTCCTCGAAATGAAGGAACAAAGGCCGCTGCACCGGGATCCCCTGCGTGGAAGCTTCTGCCACGAGAGATTTCAGGTAGGGCGCGAGATGCACGTAGATTTGCGTCATCCGTGCGAAATGCGCAAGCACCTGAGGGTCCTGATCGATCTGTAGGTTCTCGCGCGGCCGGTTGCCCTCATGGGTTCGCATGACGGGCGTGAATGCTCCCATCTCGGCCCAGCGCATGATCAGTTCCGCCGTGCGGACATTGCCGAAGAGGCTGGTATAGCCGCCGATGTCCGAATGGTGATAGGCGTTGCCGAGAAGGCCCGACGACAGTGCACCCGAGATCACCGTCACGAGCCCGTCGTGGCGAGTAAAATCGACCGACTGGTCTCCGCCCCACAGCAGGGGGCAGTGCTTCTGAACGCCGGTGAAGCCGGCCCGCATGAAGAACAACGCCTCGCCGGTCTTGCCCCGGCTTTCCACCGCGCGTGCGTTCACCTCGGCCCAGAGCGTCGGCCATGCGTTGTGCATCAACTTTGCATCGATGCCATTGGCAAGCTTGACGTCGATCGGCAGATATTCTCCGAAATCGGCCATCCAGCCGGAGAGGCCGAAGTCCAGCATGTTCTGGCCGATCACCCGTTCGGCGAACCAGGCCGCGGCATCCGTATTGGTGAAATCGACGACACCGCAATCGAATTCGCCGAAATCGACGAGCGCCGTGTTACCCTTCTCGTCTTTCGCGAAATAGCCGGCTGCGTCGGCTTCCGGAAAAAGCGAGCCGTCGACGGCGAGATAGGGATTGACGTAGCCGAGGAAGCGGATGCCGCGATCCTCCAGTTCCGCGATGCGCTGGCGCAGGCCGGGATAGCGATCATCGTTCGCCTTCCAGTCCCAAAACAGGCGCGCTCCGAAAGAGGTGTGGCGCAGGCCCACCCAATCCTCGCACCAGAGGCCCGAGACCTTCGTGCCTGCGGCCAAAATTGTCTCAAGGCGGTCGAACGACGTCACCCCGTCCTTCAGACCGATGATTGCACCATTGTAAACCCAGTCAGGCAGCGGCGGCTGGCGCCCGAAGCGCTCGGACATAGCCTCGACGAGAGCGATGAAGGTCGGTCGCGACGTGAAATCGATACGCTCCGGGACGGCCCAGATCTCCACTTCGTGGAAGTCGCCTTTCCGGAAATCGAAGGCCGAATAGGCTGTGGTCTCCACATGCAATGCATAGCGCCGCGAGGAGAGATAGGTCGGCTGCGGATAATTGGTGTTCCAGTAATCGCCACCCGACTTGCCGGTGACATCCGACTTGAAGGTGATCTCCGTCGTCTTGTCGCGACCGACGCCCGGCTCCGAGGTCCAGAGCGGGAACCTCCGGCCGCGCATGTCGAAATACGACATCTGCTCGCCGCCACCCCAGACATGCTCGTTCTGTTCGGCGGGCACGCGAAGCCAGATCCGGTTGAGGGAGGCGTCCTCTGCCCGGAAGGCAATGGCGACATTGCTGCCGTCACCTGAGACCTGAAGGGTCAGCCGAACCGGCTGTCCCGGAGCTGAGGAAAAGGCGATGTCAGAGCCGGAAACGACCGCATGGGCGAGCGGCGTGCGCTCGATGACGTAATCTTCGATGTCGAAATTGCCGCGATACATGTCCATGCGCGCGTCGCCCTGCCCGACGAAGAGGCATGGCGCATCGCTGCGGTGGCGCAGGAGGATCTTCCCGTCGAGAACGAGATCGAAGCCGTTAGCTGTGGTCTGGATCGGCATGGATTTCTCTCAGTTCTGGGTCAGGCCGGCATCGACCATGAAATTCGCACCCGTGCAGCCCCCGCTCTCGTCCGATCCAACGAAGAGGGCCATCCTGGCAACATGGCTGGAGTCGAGCCGGAACTTCAGCGCCTGCAGATCGAGGAACTGCTGGTTCAATTCCGGGGTGAGCCAAAGCTTCTGCTGGCGCTCCGTCAGAATCGCACCGGGCACGATGCAGTTCACCCGGATGCCCGAGGGCCCGAGCTCGCGGGCGAGCGTGCGGGTCATGCCGTTGATCGCGGCCTTCGCGGTCGTGTATCCGACCATGCCGGGACGGCCGCGCATCCAGGAGATCGAGCCGAGCATGATCACCGATCCGGCACCCCGTTCCGCCATGCCCTTGACCACCGCCTGCGTCGCGAAGAACTGGTGATCGAGATTGAGAGCGAGTGCGCGGTGCCAGTAATCCGGCTCCACCTCGCTCATGTCGTGCCGGTCGTCCTTGCCGGCATTGTTGACGAGAATGTCCACGCCGCCGTGTTCAGCCTCGATCTTCGCCAGCACCGCACGGAGCGCGGGAATATCGGTGACATCGCAGGCGTGGAACGCGGCACCGGTTGTGCTCGCCAGAGCAAGCCCGGCATCCATTGCGATATCGATGAAGGAAACCCGCGCGCCCTGAGCCACAAAAGCCTTCACCATCTCCTCGCCGATTCCGGATGCACCGCCCGTGATCGCGACGGATCGGTTCTCGAGAGACCGGTATCTAACGCTTGTGTAGTCGGACATGGCGATAAGGCCTTAAACGGATGGATCGAAAGAGGTTTCGGGCAGGCCGGGCACATCGACGGGCATCGCGAACAGGCTGCCCGAATGGGGCAAGGCCGCAAGCTCTTTTTCGGAACGGCCCGTGCGGGCGGAAGTTACGTACAGCGTCTTCCGGTCGGGCCCGCCGAAGCAGACCATGGTCGGGCATCGGGCCGGCACGGCAAATTCCGCCAGCAGAGTGCCATCCGGTGCATAGCGCTGAATGCGTCCGCCTTCGAACAAGGCCGTCCAGTAGCAGCCTTCAGCATCCACCGCCGCCCCGTCTGGGCGCCCGCGGTCGGTGTCGGTCGGTTCGAGACGCACGAAAAGCGTCTTGTCCATAGCCTTGCCGCTGGCAGGATCATAGGCGTAGCGCCACACCGTGAAGGTCGGCGTATCGGAATGATAGAGCTTGCGCCCGTCGGGCGAGAAGGCAACACCATTCGACGTGAGAAGACCGCTCGCGAGCGTTGCGAGGCCACGTCGGTCGTAGCGGTAGAGATGCGCCTTGCCGCCATCTTTCGGCTCGTCGATGGTACCTGCCAGGAAGCGGCCTGCCGGATCGACGCGTCCGTCGTTGAAACGGCTGCTGCGCTGGTCCTCGGGGTTGTCCGCGAGCTTCGTCTCGCGATTGCCTTGCGCATCAAGCAGCCAAAGGCCCGAGCGGAAACCTGCAATGAAGCCGCCGCCTTTCCGGAATCCAATGCAGCCGATCTCTTCGGGCATCGCCGTGACGACGTGCTCCCCTGTCGCCGGCCGGTAGCGATGAAGCGCCTTGCCCTTGATGTCGACGAAACAAAGCACCTGCTCGTCGGCATCCCAGATCGGGCATTCGCCGAGCTCAGCACGGACATCGAGGGCGACGGTCAGCGACATCTCAATAGGCCGCAGCCGGAGCAGTCACGGGAACGGGCTGATCGCGCAGGGCGCCGAGCCATTCCGACGCGCGGCTCGTCATCATGGCGATATCGGACGCCACCGCCACATAGCTGTAGCCGTAGCCGATGAAGCGACGCACCATGTCCGGATTGGGGCCGACGATGCCGACCGGCTTGCCGGCGTCGCGCGCCATCCCGGCCGCCTTCTCGATCAGCGCCTGGACATCGGGATGCGCGATATTGCCTATATGCCCCATGGCGGCGGCGAGATCGCCCGGCCCCACGAACAGCGCATCGACGCCGGGAACCGCCGCGATCTCCGGCAGACGCTCGATCGCCTCCGGCGTCTCGAGCTGGACGATCACCGCCACCTGATCATTGGCGCGCTTGAGATAATCCGCCGCTCGCCCGAAACGGGAGCCGCGATGAACGGCGGCGACGCCGCGCACACCCTCCGGTGGATACTTCGCGAAGGAGACCGCCTGCCGGGCCTCCTCCGCCGTCTGGACGAAGGGCACCATGATCGTCTGGGCGCCGGCGTCTAGCACACGCTTCACGAGCACCTGGTCGTTCCAGGCGAGGCGGACGACCGCGTCCGCCGGCGTGCAGCCGATGGCGCGCAGGATGTGGGCGAGATCCGATACCTCGATCGGCACATGCTCCATATCGACGACCAGGAAGTCGAAGCCGCTGTACCCCATCGCCTCTGCCGTCGCTGGAGCTGCTGCCATGAGCCATGTTCCAAGCGGTGAGCGCGGCCCCTCGCCGTTCAGCCAGCTCTTGAAGCGGTTCTCGATGTCGATCATGGCGTGCCCTTAGAAAATTGACGGCTCGACCACCGGGTCGGGCGTGCTCAGGAAATCGAAGTCGCAGCCCTCGTCAGCCTGCGAGACATGGCGCTGGTAGAGCGCGGCGAAGGAGCGCCCGTAGATATGCGCTGTCGGCTTCCATGCGGCGCGGCGGCGCTCCAGCTCGGCCTCGTCGACCCTCATGTCGAGGCGTCCGGCCGCCACGTCGAGCTCCACGAGATCTCCGGTCTTGAGGAGACCGAGGGGACCGCCCACAGCGGCCTCGGGCGCGACGTGCAGAATGCACGTGCCGTAATGGGTCCCGCTCATGCGTCCGTCGCAGATGCGGACCATGTCGCGCACGCCCTGCTTGAGAAGCTTCTTCGGGATCGGCAGGTTGCCCCATTCCGGCATGCCCGGCGCGCCGACCGGGCCAGCATTGCGGAGAACGATCACCGTATCCTCGGTGATGTCGAGATCGGGATCGTCGATGGTCTTGTTCATCTCGGCCGGGCTGTCGAAGACGAGCGCCGGCCCGACATGCTTGAGAAACTTCGGATTGGCCGCCGAGGATTTCATGACGGCGCCGTTGGGAGCGAGGTTGCCACGAAGGACAGCGAGGGTCTTGCCGCGCGAAAGCGGGACGACCGGATTGTCTTCACCCCGGATGACCTCGTCGTTCCAGCATTCCGCCCCGGCGATGTTCTCGCCCAGCGTCTTCCCGTTCACGGTTATCGCTTCCGGATCGAGATGCCGCTCCAGCTTCTTGAGCAAGGCCGGCAATCCGCCCGCAAAGTAGAAATCTTCCATCAGGTATTCGCCGGAGGGGAAGAGATTGGCGCAGACCGGCACCTTGCCCGCCATGTCCGACATGTCGTCGAGGGTCAGATCGATGCCGGCGCGACGCGCCATGGCGATGAGATGCACCGCCGCATTGGTCGAGCCGCCGAGCGCCATATAGGCAACGAGACCGTTGCGGAAGCTGCTTGCATCGAGGAAGCGGGATGGCTTCCAATCCTCCCAGATCATCTCCACGATGCGCTCGCCGCAGGCCGAGGCCATGCGCGGATGGCCGCTGTCGGCCGCCGGGATCGACGATGCGCCGGGAAGTGTCAGGCCCATGGCATCGACAATCGACGTCATGGTCGAGGCCGTGCCCATGGTGTTGCAGGTGCCGATGGAGCGGGTCATCCGGCTTTCCAGATCGACCCAGTCGGCTTGCGTGATGTTGCCGGCGCGAAGCTCGTCCCAGTATTTCTTGGTATGCGTGCCCGCTCCCGTCTTCTGGCCGCGCCACTGGCCGTTCGACATGGGGCCGGCCGGGCAATAGATCACCGGGATATCCATGCTGATCGCGCCCATGAGCAGTCCGGGCGTGGACTTGTCGCAGCCTCCGAGCAGCACAGCCCCGTCGATGGGATGCGAGCGCAGGAGTTCCTCCACCTCCATCGCGAGGAAATTGCGGTAGAGCATCGTGGTGGGCTTCACCATCACCTCGCCGACCGAGAGGGCCGGTAGTTCCACCGGGTAGCCGCCAGCCTGCCAGACGCCGCGCTTCACCGCCTCCGCGCGGTCGCGCAGATGCGAGTGGCAGGGACTCAGGTCACTCCAGGTGTTGATGATGGCGACGACCGGCTTTTCGAGAAACTCTTCCCGGCGAAGGCCCATCTGCTGGGTGCGTTGGCGATGCGCAAAGCCGCGCATGTCGTCGGAGGCGTACCAGCGCTGGCTCCGCAGCTCCCCGATCGTTCGGCGTGTCATCTCAAAAATCCTCTATCCCTTGATGCCGCCGGAGGTCAGGCCGGACACGACGCGCTCCTGGAAGATCACGATCAGGACGGCGACGGGCACGATGCCGACCACGAGCGCTGCCGAGATCACGGGCCAGGGGAACGCGAACTCGCCCTGGTAGAGCGTGATGCCGACGGGAAGCGTGCGCAGCATCGGGTTGGAGTTGAACGAAAGCGCGAGCAGGAACTCGTCCCAGGAGTTGACGAAGGCAAGGATGCCCGCCGTGAAGACGCCCGGCGCCGCCAGCGGCACCACGACCTTGAACAGAGCCCCTAGGCGCGTGCAGCCGTCGATCATCGCCGAATTCTCGAGATCGCGCGGGATGCCCTCGAAGAACGACACCAGGATGAGGGTGCAGACCGGAAGGCTCAGGACCGTATAAGGCAGGATCAGCGCAATCCACGTGTTGAGCAGCCCGAGCGCGCGCATGATCTCGAAGAGCGGCACGAGCAGGGTGACCAGCGGAAAGGTCGAGACTGCGATGATAGCCGACAGGATCAGGTCACGCCCGCGGATCTGGAGCCGTGCCAGTGCATAGGCCGCCAGGACGGATATGAAAAGCGTCAGCGCGGTGGACAAGATCGCGACCATGAAGCTGTTGAACAGGAACAGCAGCAGAGGCTGGTCGGTGAAGGCGCGCAGATAATTCGCGAGCGTCGGCGCGTGCGGCAGCCACGTGATCGGCTTTGCCGTCAGCTCGGCCTCCGTCTTAAGCGACGTGAACAGGATCCACAAAGCCGGGAACATCCCGTTCACAACCAGGATGAAGCCTATGAGGATGCGCAGTGGCTTGCCGGAGAGCAGCGAGCGGTTGGTGGTCGTTTCATGGCTCATGGCTGTCACCCCTTGGCCCGGATCATGCGCAGATAGACCGCCGTCACACCCATGGAGAGAGCGAACATGACCACGGCGAGCGCCGAGCCGTAGCCGAGATCAAGAAAGTCGACGGTGTTCTGGTGGATGTACATGGCAAGCGTCGCGGTGGAAGTGCCCGGACCGCCGCGTGTCATGGTGAAGGGAATGTCGAAGGTCTGCAGCGCCGTGATGGTGCGAAAGATCAGCGCGACGACGATAGAGGGCTTGAGCAACGGCAGCGTGATCTCGAAGAACTGCCGGAGGCGCCCTGCCCCGTCCACCTCCGCCGCCTCATAGAGCGAGCGCGGGATGGTCTGGAGACCGGCCAGGATGATCAGCGCCATGAAGGAGGACGTCTTCCAGATGATCGTCAGGCAGATCGCGGCAAAGGCCCATTTGGCCGAGTTGAACCAGATCACGCCCTCGAAGCCGAGACGGCGCAGCACGTCATTCACGACGCCGTATTCGGAGTGGAAGAACCATGCAAAAATCAGGCCTGCAAATGCCAGAGGCAGAGCCCATGGAATCAGAAGCGAGAGGCGCACAGGCCACTTCCTCTTGAACGGCAGGTTCGCCATCAAGGCGAGCGCCATGCCGACGAGCAACGCACCCGGAACCGTGATGAGCGTGATGAGAACCGTATTCCAGGTCGTTTCCCAGAACACCGGATCCTCAAGCATGAGGGCGTAGTTCTCGAGCCCGGCGAAGGTCGCGGGCGCACCCGAGGTCAGAGAGAGATTCTGGAAGCTGGTCCAGACCAGACGGCAGACCGGGTAGACGATGATGAGCGACAGCAGCAGGGCCGTGGGCAGCAGCAGCAGCAAGGCCAGGGTGCGTTCGCTCGGATCGAGGAACCGCGTCCACCATTTCGTGGCGCTCTCGTTATGCGCCGTCACCAAGGTCGTTTCGCTGGCGGTCGCCATCGTCATGATCCTGCCCGTTGCAATGTTGGGAGATGGGCGCAAGAGCGCGCCCATCCCGTCGTTTCGTGGAGCGCTTAGCGCAGAACGCGGCGCAGGCGGCCTTCCATCTGGGTCGCACCTTCCTCAGGCGTCGACTGGCCGGCCAGGACCGCGTTGACCGTGGTGCGGATGATGTCGCTCACCTCGTTGTAGCGCGGCGTCACCGGCCGCGCCTTCGCGGTCTCCACCACCGGGCGGGCGTTGGCGAACCACGGAACCGCCTTGGTGACATCGGCATCCGTGTAGACATCGGGGAATTGCGGAAGCAGGGACGCGTTGATCGCCATGAATTCCGACGTCTCGGGGCTCGACAGGTATTGCACGAGCTTCTGCGCCTCGGTCTTGTTGTTGGAATAGGCCGACACGCCCCATTCCCAGCCGCCGAGGCAGGAGGCCGGCTGGCCGCCCTGCACCGCGGGAAGCTTCACGACGCCGACCTTGTCCTTCACGGCGGATTCGGCGCCCTGGAACTGGCCCCAGGCATAGGACCAGTTGACGGCGAAGAGCACGTTGCCGGCCTGGAACTCCTTGCGCGTGTCGTCGGTGGCAACCTCCGCGATGTTCTTCTTGGCGACGCCCTGGTCGACGAAGTCCTTCCACAGCTTGAGCGACTTCACCGCGGCATCCTTGTCGAAGGACAGCTTGCCGTCGGAGACGAGCTGCTTGCCCATGCTCCAATAGGGCAGCAGGAAGGTGCAGACCGCGCCCTCGATCGCCTTGCCCTGGAAGGAGAGACCCTGCAGGTTCGCATCCTTCTCGGCGGCGGCGACCTTCTTGGCGGCGGCGGCAAGCTCGTCCCAGGTCTGCGGCGGCTGGATGCCGTGCTTCTCGAGCAGATCCTTGCGGTAGTAGAGGAACATGGCATCGGCAAAGGCAGGCAAGGCCACGACCTTGCCGTCGACGGTGTTGGCCTCGGCATAGGCCGGAAGGTAGCGCTTCATCGCGGCGCCGGCATCGCCGAGCACGTCGTTGAACGGCACCGTCCAGCCGGCCGCCGCATATTGCGCCGGGCGGATCACGTCGAGGATCATGACGTCGAGGGAGGAATCCTTAGCGGTCATGACCGTGTTGAGATACTGCGCCTGTGCCTCGGAGGTGTTGCCGCCGGTCTCGATGGTCACCTTCACATTGGGGTTCTTGGCCTCGTACATGTCGAAGGCCTTGCGCCAGACATCAGGGCGATGCTGGCTCGAGACGAACACGCGAAGGTTCGTCTGAGCCATGGCGGCGGATGCCGACAGGGTGATGGCAGCTCCTGCCAGAAGCAGCTTGATGGTGTTGTTCAAGGTCATCGTTTCCTCCGTGAGACTTGGCGATGCCGGTTCCTTGCCAGCATCCCTTGTTGATCAGGCCCTCAAGCGAGAGCCCGTTCCGTTGCCGCATCGAACAGGTGGACCCGGGAAGGATCGACACCGATGGACAAGGTTTCGCCGGGGCTCGGACGCATGTCCGGCGACACACGTGCCGTCAGCGTGGCCGAGCCGAGCGCGAAATGGATGAGCGTGTCCGAGCCCAGCGGCTCGACGACCTGCACGAGACCGGAAAGAGCATGTCCCTCACCCGCCGGCACGAAGTGCTCAGGGCGAATGCCGACGACAACGTCGCGGCCGTCCTGGCTAAGGTTGCGTCCCGCAGAATGGCCTTGAAGCGGAATGCTGTTACCGCCCTCGAACACCAACGCCCCGTTGCGGATTGTGCCCTTCGCGAAGTTCATGGCCGGCGAGCCGATGAAGCCGCCGACGAAGACGCTGGCCGGATTGTTGTAGACCTCGTCCGGGGTCCCGACCTGCTCGATCTCGCCGCCCTTGAGGATCACGATCCGGTCGGCAAGCGTCATCGCTTCCACCTGATCGTGGGTCACGTAGATGATCGTCGTGCCGATGGCCTGATGCAGGCGTTTGATCTCGGTGCGCACCTGGCCGCGCAGCTTGGCATCGAGGTTGGAGAGCGGCTCGTCGAAGAGGAAGACCTGGGGACGGCGCACAATGGCGCGACCCATGGCAACGCGCTGGCGCTGACCGCCGGAAAGCTGGCTCGGCTTGCGTTCCAGAAGCTGCCCGATCCCCAGCATGTCGGCCGCCTGGGCGATCCGGGTCTTGATCTCGGGAGCCGGAACACCGCGCACCTTCAGGCTGAAAGCCATGTTGTCGTAGACGGTCTTGTGCGGGTAGAGAGCGTAATCCTGGAACACCATGGCGATATCGCGCTCGCGGGGTGGCAGGCGGTTCACCACCCTCTCGCCGATACGGATCTCACCGTCGCTGATGCTCTCCAGCCCGGCCAGCATGCGCAGGGTTGTCGACTTGCCGCAGCCGGAGGGTCCGACCAGCACGACGAATTCCCGGTCGGCGATTTCCAGGTCGATGCCCTTCACGATCCGAAGCGCACCATAATTCTTCTCAAGCTTACGGAAGCTGACTGACGACATGCTCCCTCCCTGTGCTTTGCGGCGCGCCCGAGCCTTCGCGCACCTGCGCTGATGCTTCCTGAGTGGCCCCAGGTAAATTTGACTTGATGGCCCATCATAGCGCTACGATGATCCTCATGCAAGAGCATTTCTAAAGTTTGGCAAGTTCCCGCTCTCGGAAGCCAGAATGGCCATTACGGAAGGAAAATAGACTGAATTCTTGGCTTTTTTGCTTTCATGGCAGCAGTAGCTGCCCTATGGTGAAAAGCACCACCTATCGTAGCGCTATTAAATCGAGGAAATACTGATGGACGCCGATAGCAGCCTGCAGCCTCGTGGCACCCGGAAGCGGCGCAAGATGCAGCGCGTCACGATGATGGATGTGGCCAAGCTTGCCGCGGTGTCCCCATCCACGGTGTCGCTCTACCTGCGCAAGCCTGCGGCCGTCTCCCCTGCGGCGGGGCAGGAGATCGCCCGCGCCATCTCGACACTGGGCTATGTTCCGAATCTGGTTGCTGGAGGATTGGCGGCGGCGTCCTCAAAGGTCGTCAGCATCATCGTGCCCTCGATCCGAAACGCCTTCTTCGCCGAAACCGTCTCGACCCTCCAGTCCGAACTCGCGACCGAAGGCCTCCAGGTGCTTCTCGGCCACAGCGAATACGGCGAGGATCAGGAGGAGGCCCTGGTCCGCACGGCCCTGTCCTGGGCTCCCGCTGCCGTCGTGCTGACAGGGCTGTCGCACAGCACCGAGACTCGCAAGCTCCTGCAGGCGAGCGGCGTGCCCGTCGTCGAGATGTGGGAGCTCGGCGCAAGGCCGATCGACATGGCGGTCGGTTTCTCGCACCCGCAGGTCGGCGCATCCGCCGCCCGGCATCTTCTGTCGAAGAACCGCCGTTCGCTCACCTTCATCGGCGCACGCATGCAGGAGGATCACCGTGCTGCGAAACGGGCAAGCGGCTTTGCCCAGACGGCGCGCGCGGGCGAGATCCTGTCATGCGAAGTCATCAATCATCCCGGCGCCGCGACGGTCGAGGCTGGTTCTCTCCTGCTGAACCGCGCTCTTCAGCAGATCCCCAAGCTCGATGGCATCGCCTGCTCGAACGATCTGATCGCCCTGGGCGCCCTCTTCGAATGCCAGCGCCAAGGCATCACGGTCCCGGACGACATCGCACTGATCGGGTTCGGTGATCTTGACTTCAGCGCCTCATGCATTCCTTCGCTGACGACCATCCGTCCCTCGGGCGATCTGATCGGGAAGGAGGTTGCCCGGCTGATTCTCAGCAGCATCCACGGCGAGCGGCCCGAAGGTGACGCGCGCATCATCGACACGGGGCATGTCCTGATCGAGCGGCGGAGCACCTAAAGCAACGTCTGGTGCTAAAGCCCGCTCATTGCAGCGCGCCGGTCTCCAGAAAGGTCTCGAACAGCCGCTCGTGGCCCATCTGGCCGCCTTTGAGCATCACGAGCATGCCATCCCTCGATGGATCGTCGCTGCGCGCCAAGCTGACGGCGACGCCGTTGCCGAGCTGGCTGTGATAGCCGAGCCCCCAATAGCCGAGACGGCCGACGATCCGGCTCGAGGTATCGCCGCCGGCAATCGCCAATCGCCGCACCGGATGCCGCCGCAGGATGGCATCGACGAGTGCAGCACTCACCTCAGCGAGATTGGCCGCCGCGGCATGAGGGGCACCGCCCGTCTCGGGAACTGTCGAGACCATGACGTGCTCGCCCTCGGCCAGCATAGCGGCCGCCATCGCAACGATTCGCTCACGTGCATCGGCGCTCGCCAGGAGGCTAGTAGCATTTACGGAAAGGCGTTTGTAGGATCGCGCCGCCTCGATCTGCGCCCTCGTCGTCGGCGAAAGGCTTCCTACGAAGGCGAGGACAGGCCCATCCACCGCATCCGGTGACGGGCTCGCTACCGGTTCTTGCTCCTCGAAGAAGGCCTGCGCGACGCTGCTCGGCCCGATCGCGAGCAGGGATCGTTGCTGGCTCTCGTTCCGGAGCAGGCAGCCGATCGCATCCACATGCTGCGGATCGAGCGCGTCGAGCAGCACTGCGGACGGCGTTGTCGACAAGCGCCGCCATTCCGAGGCAACGGCCTCCGGATCACCGGCCAGCAGAGGCCAGTGAATCGATCCGACATCCTGCATTCCAAGAGCGGCGAGATGGCGCCGCAGGTCGGCCTCGCTCATCGGCGTTGCCGGATGCCTGCTCATGGTCGGGTGACGATCGAGCCGGAAGACATCGCCATCTGTGCCGAAGGACGCGAAGAGATTGGAAAAGGCGCAATACCGGCCGAGCGAGGGCTGACCGCCGACGATGGCAATGGTTTCATGCGCCACATAGTCACGCAAGGTTGCGGCCGCCACCGCGATGTTTCCGCGCTCCGGCGCGCTGTCGAAGGTCGAGCAGCATTTGTAATGCAGGAGGCGGACGCCGAGATCGCGGAAGAATTCGCCGACCGGCAAGAGTTCTTCTGCGATCTCGTCAGGCGACATCGCACGTGCCGCGCCTGCAATGCCTACGGCCTCCAGTTCTCCGACCTGCGCCAGCTGCTGCGGTTCCGGCACGCGCAGGAAGAGAAAGGCACGGCGGCCGCGCCGCGCCAGGGTTGCGAGCGTATCTGTCGCACCCGTGAAATCGTCTCCGTACCAGCCATAGGGCGGCGTCACGGCGGCCTCCCTGTTGCTAAGGCTTCGCGAAGAAGGCGAAGGCGTCAGCGAGCGCGCGGCTGCGCAGGCGGGCATCGTCGATGCTCTTACCGGCTTCGACGGCGCGCCAGGCTTCGCGGATGCTGGCGACGCCCTCCGCCGGCCCGCCCGGGTGTGCCATGATACCGCCGCCCGCCATGAAGAGAAGGTCGGACGTATTCACCGCCCTATAAGTCTGCTCCACCGTTCCGGCCCACTGGCCCGACGAAAACGCAGGCATGACGCGGTCATCCCCATCGCAAAGCGCCGTCAGGCAATCCTTCGCGCTGTCCACCACCTCCTCGTCCGCCTGCGCGAATTTTCCGCTAAGTCCGTGCACATGCATGTGGTCGACACCGGCAAGGCGCCAAAGCGTCTGATAGGCCTGGAAGCCGATGCCGAGCGCGGGATGACGCGAGAATGCGCCGTAGCCGTTACGGTGACCATGAATGACGAGATCGGTGCTGCGCCGGAGGGTCTCGATGGCGGAGAATCCGCACCAGTTCAGGCTCGCCATGACACAGCTCCCGCCCTCCTTCGCCACCAGATCCGCATGCCGGCGCATGGCGTCCGTCTCGTCGGTGATGTTGAAAGCGACCATGACATGCTTGCCGGTTCTGTCCTGATGCCGGCGCACGGCCGCCATGACGGCGGGGATGCGGGCCGACAGGGGCGCATGGGCGGGATTGGCGGCGATCTCGTCATCCTTGATGAAATCGAGCCCGGCGGCGCAGAGGCGCTCCACCAGGGACGCGATCTCATCGGCATAGAGTCCGACATTCGGCTTGATGATCGAGCCGACGAGCGCGCCTTGAGCCACACCGGTCAGGCGGCGCGTTCCCGCGATGCCCTGGCGGGGCAGCGCGTAAGCCTTCCGGTAGGCGCCGGGCAGCTTGAGGGCTTCGAGTCGAAGGCCGGTCACTTCGCCGAGATCGAAGAGATTTCCCGCCACCGTCGCTGCGAGCGTCGAGAGGTTGACGCCCACATTCGCCACCGGAAAGCGCACGACCACCTCGCCGCGGCGCGAGGGCGCCGGCACATTTTTGCGGTCGAGCCAGGCGCTGCGGATCGCGGGCTGCGCGACCTCGCCCAGGTCCCTGATCGCGACGACGTTCGCGCGCGCCCGCTCGCGCAACTCGTCGGTTTCGCCCTCGACCCGGGTGAAGGTTCCGCAGGATTGCTCGCCGGCCATGACCTCCGCCACATTTTCCAACGGCAGAGGCGTTTCGATCAGGTAGGTCGCCTCGTAATGCGCATCCGACATGACAGGTCTCAGAGTTGGGAGAGATCGGGGAACGGGCGAACGGGATCGCGCCCGTCCCAGCCTTCCGAGGCCTCCCTGATGAGCTGGAACATCTTGCCTTTCGGCCCCGCCACCTCGGAGAGCTCAATCACGGCGCCGGGATGGTATTCCGTGTCGAAATAGACGAAGCGACCACGCTCGCCGACCTCGCCGCTCATCACGGGAACGAAGCCCTGCTTCATCAGCCGTTCGAGATCCGCATCGTAATTCTCGGTCCAGTAGGCGACATGCTGCAGACCGCGATGACCGGCCTGCTTGAAGTCGCGATACATGGAGGGCGCGTCGTTGCGGGTCTGGATGAGCTCGACCTGAAGCGGACCGGAATTGGCGAGCGCCACTGAGTTATGCGGCCGGTAGCTCTCGCCCCGATAGGTGTAGTTCACGATCGGCACCTGCTCCTTGTAGAAGAACGGGCCGACGCCGAGAACGCGTGACCAATAATCCATGGCGGCCTCGATGTCGTCGACAACGTAGCCCGCCTGCCTGATCTCTCCGAGAAACCGGCTCATATCCTACCTGCAGCTTTGATGAAGGCGCGGCGTCCTGAACCGCGCCTGGGGAAAGAAGGGATCCGGTGCGATTCGCCGGATCCCGCGACATTCATCAGGCGAGCGTGCCGACCACGCTCTCGAGATGGCCCCAAGCTTCGGGGCCGAACTTCTGCTTCCATTCCTTGTAGAAGCCGGCCTCGCGCAGCTTCCCACGGAAGCTGTCCGTGTCGCATTGGTTGAAGGCCAGTCCCTTGCTCTGAAGATCTGCCTGCACAGATTCGTTGAGCGTCTTGATGTCCTCGCGCTGCTTCAAGCCCGCCTCGTTGATGGCGCGGGAGACGATCTCCTGCACATCCGCCGGCATGCCGAACCATTGACGGCCGTTGGCGATGAACCAGTAGCCGTCCCAGATATGGTTCGTGAGCGCGCAGGAGGCCTGCACCTCGTAGAGCTTCGCCACCTGGATGATCGGCAGCGGGTTTTCCTGCGCATCGACCACCTTGGTCTGCAGGGCGGTGTAGACCTCGCTGAACTGCAGGCTCGCCGGCGCGGCGCCGAGGCCGGAGAACATGGAGATGCTGATCGGGCTCACCGGAACGCGGATCTTCAGGCCCTTCATCGAGTCCGCGCTCTTGATCGGCGCGCCGCTCGTCGTCATCTGGCGGAAGCCGTTGTCCCACATGGTCTCGAGCGCATGCAGCCGGGAATCGGCGATCGCCTTGCGCACGAAGGCGCCGACCGGACCATCCATGGCGGCCCAGACCTGGTTGTAATCCTTGAACGCGAAGCCCACGGCATTGATCGCCGCGACCGGCACGAGAGTTGCGATCACCAGCGCGGAAGGCGTGAAGAAGGTCAAAGCGCCGTTGCGCACCTGGGAGAGCATGTCCGTGTCGCCGCCGAGCTGATTGGCGGGGAAGATCAGCATCTCGACGCGGCCGTTGGTCTCCTTAGCGATCCTGTCGGCGGCCTCCTTGGCACGAATGTTGAGCGGATGGCTGAGGGGCAGGTTATTGCCGTAGCGCAGCGTGATCTCGGCGGCGTGCGCGTAGCGCGGGATCGAAAAGAGGCTGACGGCGGCCGGAGCAGCTCCGATGCCTTTGAGAAGCGTCCTGCGGCTGATGGTCATGGCGTAATTTCTCCCGAAAAGATGGTTTTGCTCTTTCCGAATGAGAAAATCAGTCATACTAATGATGCGGTCAAATCAAAATTTTGATGTATTTTGATGTAAACACATGAGCATCCTGGTCGATAACGCTACACTCAACAGACGCGCCACCATCGTGGATATCGCGCGGCTCGCCGATGTCTCGACCGCCACCGTCGATCGTGTCCTCAATGGCCGGCAGGGCGTGAAGGCGGCAACGGTCAAGCGGGTGATGAAGGCCGCGGCGGAGCTCGGCTATGTGGACGAGAGCGACGAGCGCATCCGCGACGTGCGCCCGCTCGCGCAGATCGCGTTCATCCTGCCCCGGGGCACCAACCGCTACATCACCATGCTCGGCCGCATGATCAACGAGATGGCGCCGCAGCTCGAGCGCTTCGCCATCAAGCCGACAGTCGAGTATATCGACAGCTTCAATCCCGAGCTGCTGGCGAAAACCCTGCACCGTCACGCCAAGCACGTGGACGGCATCGCCTTCATGGCGATCGAGCATCCCGTGGTGCGCGAGGCCGTCAACCGCATCGCCGCCGCCGGCACGCCTGTGGTGACGCTGATCTCCGATGTGGCGAGCCCGGCGCGCACCGCCTATTTCGGCCTCGACAACCGGGCGGCCGGGCGCATGGCGGGCTATCTTCTGGCACGCTTCATCGGCAAGCGCCCTGCAAAGGTCGCCATGATTGCGGGTAGCCTGAGCTACCGCGCCCATGGAGAGCGCGAGATGGGCTTTCTCGACATCCTCCAGGAACTCTACCCCGATATCGAAGTGGTCGGGCTGCGCGAGGGGCACGACGACGAGGCCCTCAACTTCCGCCAGATGCGGGCGCTCCTGTCCCATCATCCCGATCTCGACGGCATCTACAACATCGGCGGTGGCGCTTCCGGAATCGGTCGAGCGCTGAAAGATGCGCGGCGTGAGAACAGCGTGGTCTTCGTCGGCCATGGTCTGACGAGCGACACCCGCGAGTTCCTTCTCGACGGCACGATGGATGCCGTCATCACCCAGAGCGCCGAAGACACCATCGCGAAATGCGCAGCCCTGTTCCGCGACCTGCGCGAGGGGCACAAGCCCAGCCCGCCCGATCCCATGCGGGTCGAAGTCGTCTTCAGGGAAAATCTGCCCTGACGGGACACATTCACATCAACGAAGAACAAGATGCAGAGACAGTCTGGATACGGAGGAGACAATGACAATGGCCACAGAGAGCATCGCCGTCGGCGAAATCGAGGACATGCCGACCGGCCTCAAGAGCGGGTCGTCGTTCCTCAAGCCCATCGAGATGATTTCCTCCGCCATCTTGGTGGCGATCATCGGCCTGCTGCTGATGGGCGTGACTTCGCGCTATGTGCTCTCGCTCCCCATCGTCTGGATCGATGAGGCGGCCGCCTTCTGCTTCCTCTGGCTTGCCATGCTCGGCGCCGTCATCGCCATCGACCGCAACGAGCATCTTCGCCTGACGCTATTCCTGCACATGTTTCCGGAAAAACTGCGCGGCTTCTTCGCTGCATTGGGGCCGCTTCTCGTCGCGGTCTTTCTGCTCGGCATGCTGTGGCCAGCCATCGATTACGTGATCGAGGAATCCTACATCACATCGGCTGCGCTCAACATTCCCATGAGCTGGCGCGTCGCCGCGCTTCCGGTCGGTATCGGCCTGATGGCGCTTCTGGCGCTCAGGGAGACGGCGCGTGCTGCCAAGCCCTCGGAAATCGTCGCAGCGACGGTCGTGATCGCTGCGGCCGGCGCGCTGCTGTGGCTTGTCTCTCCTTCCCTGCCCTCCCTCGGGCACATCAACATCCTCATCTTCCTCGTCGGCTTCGTTGCTTTCTTCCTCGCCATCGGCGTGCCGATCGCCTTCTGCTTCGGCCTCGGCGCACTTACGTTCCTCACCTTCACCAGCTCCGTTCCGACCATGGTGATGATCGGGCGCATCGATGAGGGCATGTCGAGCCTGATCCTCCTGTCGGTTCCGATCTTCGTGCTCCTGGGCTGCATTCTCGACGCCACGGGTATGGGCAGGGCCATCGTCGAGTTTCTCGCTTCGCTGCTCGGTCACGTGAAGGCGGGCATGTCCTATGTGCTCCTCGGCTCGCTCTTCCTCGTCTCGGGCATTTCCGGCTCCAAGGTGTCCGACATGGCGACCGTCGCACCGGCGCTCTTTCCGGAAATGAAGCGGCGCGGCCATAAGCCGAAGGAGATGATCGCGCTGCTGGCGACCGGCGCCGCCATGGCGGATACGGTGCCACCCTCCATCGTGCTGATCGTGCTAGGCTCGGTCGCCGGCGTCTCCATCGCGGGCCTGTTCACCTCCGGTTTCGTCATCGCCATGGTGCTGCTCGTCGGCCTCGCCATCCTCGCGCGCTGGAAGGCGCGCCGCGAGGTGATGGACGGGATCAGGCGGGCCCCCTTGAGCGCTGTCGGCAAGGCGCTGGCGGTCGCGGCACCGGCGCTTGTCCTGCCCTTCCTGATCCGCAGCGCGGTCGGTGGCGGCGTCGCGACGGCGACGGAAGTGTCTACCATCGCCGTGCTCTATGCGATGATCATCGGCATGGTGCTCTATGGCGGCATCCGGCCGGCCAAGATCTACGACATGCTCGTCGAGACGGCGGCTCTCTCGGGAGCGATTCTCGTCATCCTCGGCACGGCTTCGGCCATGGCCTGGGCGCTGACGCAGACCGGCTTCGCCTTCAAGATGGCGGCGCTGGTCACCGACCTTCCGGGCGGCTGGGTCACCTACATGCTGGTGACGATTGCCGTCTTCATGGTGCTTGGCTGCGTGCTCGAGGGTCTGCCGGCGATCGTTCTGATGGCGCCGATCATGTTCCCGATCGCCAAGAATCTCGGCATCAACGACATCCACTATTCCATGGTCGTCGTCACGGCCATGAATGTGGGCCTGATGGCGCCGCCCATCGGCATCGGCTTCTACATCGCCTGCAAGATCGGCAACGTCTCGCCGGACGAGGCCATGGGTGCGATCTGGCCCTATATCGGCGCACTCTTCGTCGGCCTTCTCGTCATCGCCATGATCCCAGCTTTGTCGATCGCCTATCTCTAAGGAATCACGTGCCGCCGCCCTGCGGCGGCACGATGCTGTTGCGTCAGACCTGGATCGTTCCGATGGAGTTGCGTTCCACGAGCGGGCATTCGAGCGTGACGGGCCTGTGCTTCTTCCCCGGAGCGCTTGCCTCAGTGAGAGACAACAGATGCTCGACGGCCCAGCGGCCCATTTCCTCGTGAGGGACGAGAACGGTGGTGAGCGGCGGTGGCAGATAGCGCGCAAAGGAATCGTCGTCATAGCCGACGACGGAAACATCCTCGGGGATGCGCAGGCCGATTTCCCTGAGAGCTTCGTAGGCGCCGAGCGCCATGCGGTCGCTCGCGCAGAAGATCGCGGTCGGCGGCTGATCGAGCGCCATGAGCGCCCGCGTCTGGTCGTAGGCATCGCTGAGCAGCCAATTGCCCGGCCTGACAAGCGTGGCATCGAACGGCACGTTCCATGCCGCGAGGGCCTCGCGGTAGCCGCGCAAGCGCTCCCGGGCCGCCAGCATATAGGCCTCGCCGTTGATGAAGGCGATGCGTCGGTGCCCCGCCTCGAGCAGCGCCTCGGTCGCCGTGCTTGCGCCATCGGCATGGCCCGGCAGCACGGCCGGCATTCGGCCATCAGCGGTGCGGCAGTTCAGCAGAACCGTCGGAATGGCGCGCAGGCGCTCGGGCGGGTTGACCTGCCGCGTCGCGGTCGCCGCATAGATGACCCCCGCCGTCGGCTGAGCGAGCAGGAGGTCGAGCGCAGCCTCCTCGATTGCCGGGTCTCCGCGCGTGGTGATGACGGTGAGGATACACTCGTTCTGCCAGGCGACCTCGCGCGCGCCGAGGATGTCGGCGGCGGCCAGAGGGTTGGTCGACACCTCGTCGAGCAGCATGATGATCGAACGAAGCGAACTGCCCGAGACGACGCGCCTGCCGATACGGTAACCGAGCTCATCCGCTGCGGCGAGCACGCGAAGCCGTGTAGAGGCGGATATGCGGACATCCCCCACGCCGTTCATGACGAGAGAGACGGTCGCCTGTGAAACGCCGGCCGACTTCGCCACATCCGCCATGGTCGGGCGCCTGTCCACCTTCTGCAGCGTTTTATCCGTCCGGCGCGCCATCCGTCCCCACCACCTTAACAATATTCACTTTCGCCCTTGCCAGGTCTGAGCGCCACACATATTCTGCTAAAAAAATAACTAAAACACATTAGCGGCCCGATCAGAGAACCGCAATTGGAGGAACGCCGATGACCGAAGACCTGAAGCCAGTTTCACCGGCCGCTCTCGGGCCGGACCTCACCCGCCGCGCATTCCTCTACGGAACTGTCGCGGCCGGAGCCGCCGGTGCTGGCGGGTTCACGGCCTTCGCACAGGCCGCCAAGACCATCGAATGGTGGGATCAGTTCGCCCCGCTCGTGCCGCTGCATCAAAAGATCTGGGAGGAGTTCTCCGCCAAGAACCCGGGTGTGAAGATCGCCTACACCCAGATGAACCCGGCCGACATGATGCAGGCCCTGCAGCTTGCCTTCCGCAGCAAGCGCGCCCCGGACATCCACTCCATCCTGACCTCCGATCTGAGCGTCACCAACCAGCTCTCGAAGGCCGGATGGTTCGCCCCGCTCGATGCCAGCTTCAATGCGGATACGCCGTTTCTCAAGGAGGCCCTGCTCGAGGGCATGACTGTCTTCAACGGCAAGGCCTACAGCTTCCCCATCTTCAGCTTCCGCCAGCATGAGACCAGCCTGTGGTGGACGAAGCCCTTCATGGAGCAGGCCGGCATCGATCCGACCGCGGGTCCGAAGACCTGGGACGAGATGCGCAAGGCTGCTCAGGCCATGACGAAGGGGCGGACCTACGGCCTCATTCTGCCGCTGCAATTTACCAACCGCATGGCAAATCACGTGCTCGATCTGGCGCAGGTCGCAGGCGCACCCGGCCGCTTCGACTGGCGGACCGGCGCCTACCCCTTCGGCTCGGAGCCGTTCGTCCAAGCGGTCGAGTTCCTCCTCTCCTTCCAGCGCGATGGCAGCCTGCATCCGGCCTCGTCCTCTCTGGACGCCAGGCAGGGCCGTGCTCGCTGGGCTGCCGGAGAAGCAGGCATGTTCTTCGACGGTCCGTGGAACAGCGGCGTGGTCAAAGGTAGCTTCGCCACGGTGCTCGACACGCTGGGCGCCGCATCGATCCCGCTGCCTTCGACCGGCCAGCCCGCTTTCACCTATCATACGCCGCCGAGCGGTGAGTTCTGGATCTCGAGCCAGTGCGAGGATCCGGCCATCGCCACCAAGATCCTGCAGCTCTTCACGACCGACGCTTATTATGTCGGCCTCGCCGAGCGCATGGACCAGCCGCCGCTCGACCTGAGCGCGGTCGACCGCGCCAATGTGCACCCGACCTACAAGACGGTGGTGGAAGGCTTCAAGAAAGTCGTTCGCCTTGCACCAGAGCCACTGATCAAGAATCCGAACGTGGCCCAGGTCTATGCCGAGATGAAGCCGGTGACGCCGGGCGTCGGCGAGATCGTCCAGGGCGCTATGGGCGGGGCGGTCTCCAACGTGAAGGCAACGCTGCAGCAATATGCGGACAAGCTGACTGCGGAACGGGACCGCGCCATCAAGGTGGTCAAGGACAAGGGGGTCCAGGTCAGCCTCGACGATTGGGTTTTCCCCAACTGGAAGCAGGGGGAAGACTATACGGCCAGCCACTACAAGACTTGAGGCCATCCGATGGCCATGGGACAAGGCGCAGCCCCGGCCTCGGCCGGGGTTCGAAAAGACGGTGGCTCCGCGGGGGAGATAGCCAGGCAAGTCTGGCAGAGCCGCTGGCTCTATGTCTTTCTGCTGCCGACCGTCATTCTCTATTCCGCCTATACGATCTGGCCGATCGTCGCGAGCATCCGCTATTCGCTTCTCGACTGGAACGGCTTCGACAGCGATGGCGTCTTCATCGGTCTGGCCAATTACAGCGAGCTCGCGAGCGATCCGCAGTTCTGGAACGCCTTTGGCAACACGCTGATGTTTCTCGTCCTTGCGGTGCCTTTGCGCGTCGGACTGGCGCTGGTGCTGGCGGTGGCACTGAACGATCCGCGCCTGCCCTTTGTACGGGTCATGCGGACGGCTTTGTTTCTCCCCGTCGTGACCACGGGCGCCATCGTCGGCGTCGTGATGCGGTTCGTCCTCGATCCGACCGGCGGGCCGATCAACGTGGCGCTCCTCGATTCCGGACTTCTCGACCGCCCCGTCAATTTCCTCGGGCAGGCGAGCCTCGCGCTCTACAGCGCCGTCGCGATCTGGGTGTGGAAGTGGCTCGGCGTCACGCTCATCTACTGGCTTGCCGCCCTGCAGACGATCCCGAAGGATCTCTATGAGGCCGCCAGCATCGATGGCGCCGGGCGTGTCGAGCAGTTCCGGTATGTGACGGTCCCACTGCTGGTGCCGTTCCTGATCATCATCACGCTGCTCACGGCGGTCGAAGCCACGAACGTGTTCGATCTCCTGCTGACCCTCACCGGGGGCGGGCCGTTCTACGCCACCGAGGTGATCGACATCTTCGTCTACCGGCAGGCCTTCGCCGCCAACATTCCGCGACTGGGATACGCCTCCGCCGCGGCCCTGTTCTTCGGCGCCTGCATCGTTCTCCTGGCCGCTCTGCAGATGGCCGTCAGATGGCAGCTGCGCCGCCGAGCGGGAGAAGCGCGATGATGGCGTCGGAACGGAAATCTATCCGCCTGCGCTGGGGCACACTCCTGATCGCCGCGCTGCTGGCTCTGCTCTGCCTGCTCTGGGTCTACCCGTTTCTCTGGCTGCTCTCGGCTTCGCTCAAGGAACCGCTCGAGATCTTCAGCAAAGGGCTGAACCTGATTCCGGAAAAGGCACAGTGGGAGAATTACGCACGAGCCTGGTCCACCGCTGGATTCGCGCATTACATGCTCAACACCATGCTGGTGACGGCCGGGACCGTCCTGCTCGTCGTGCTTCATTGCGCCCTGTCCGGCTATGTGCTCGGGCGCTACGATTTCTATGGCAGACGTCTCATCATCGGCATTCTCGGCGCGACTTTCGTCATTCCGGCGGGAATGACGATCATCCCCATTGTTGATCTCACGCAGGATCTCGGTCTTCTCGCCAGCCGCTGGGGCATCATCCTGGCCCTTGCGGGCAGCGGGCAGGCGGCTGGCATCCTGCTCTATGCCGGTTATTTCCAACGCATCCCGAAGGAGCTCGAGGAAGCCGCGGTGATCGATGGCGCGAGCTTCTTTACCGTCTTCTTCAAAATCATGCTGCCGCTCGCAGGCCCCGTCACTGCGACGGTCTCCGTGCTCACGTTCCTGTTCGCCTGGAACAGCTTCCTCATCCCCCTGGTGTTCACCTTCGGCTCGCCGGAACTGCGGACCCTGGCCGTGGGAATGCTCGCTTTCGTCGGCACCAACGAGACCGACTGGCCCGGCATGGCCGCGGCGGCAACGCTCTCCCTCCTGCCGGTGGTGATCCTGTTCTTCTTCGCTCAACGCTATCTCGTCGAGGGCTTCGCCGGCGCGGTGAAATCCTGACAAACGCCTGGATATGACGATGACACGACCGAACATCCTCTGGATCTGCACCGACCAGCAGCGCTGGGATACGCTGGGCTGCTACGGCAACTCCTTCGTGCGCACGCCGAACCTGGACCGGCTCGCGGACCGCGGCGTCCTGTTCGAACAGGCCTTCTGCCAGAGCCCCGTCTGCACGCCGAGCCGCGCCAGCATCCTGACCGGCCGTTATCCCCGCACCACGCGCACGCGCCAGAATGGGCAGGATATTCCGGAAGACGAGGTGCTCGTCACCAAGCTTCTGGCCGATGCCGGCTACATCTGCGGTTTGGCGGGAAAGCTGCATCTCTCCGCCTGCCATCCCAGCGTGACGCCGGGCATGGAGCGCCGCATCGACGACGGCTATGCGGAATTCCATTGGTCGCACCATCCGGCGATCGCCTATGCGAAGCAGAAGACGAACCACAACTGGCCGACCAACGAGTATAACCTCTGGCTGCTGGAACAGGGCGCCGAATACGATCCCAAGCCGTTCGGCGAATCCGGACATGTGGAGATCGGCCCACCTGTTGAGCATCATCACACGACCTGGTGCGCCAGGAAGGCTGAAACCTTCATCGAGGCCAACGCCGGAGGAAAGCGCCCCTGGCTCTTCTCCGTCAATTTCTACGATCCGCATCATCCCTTCGATCCGCCGCTCGACTATCTGCAGCGCTATCTCGACCGACTCGACGAGATTCCCGTGCCCGCCTATGTGCCGGGCGAGCTCGACGGAAAGCCGGTCTACCAGACCATCGATCACGAGAAAGCCTATGGCGGCCATGCCGGCTACCCCTTCGACCAGATGAAGGACAAGGATCACAAGCTTGTCACCGCCGCCTACTGGGCCATGTGCGACCTGATCGACGACCAGGTCGGACGACTGATCGATGCGCTCGAACGCACGGGCCAGCTCGACAACACGATCGTGATCTTCATGTCCGATCACGGCGAGATGCTGGGAGATCACGGCATTTACCTGAAGGGCCCGTATTTCTACGAGCCTGCGGTCCATGTCCCGCTCATCATCGCCGGATCGAAGGACCTCATTCGCCAAGGAGAGCGCGTCGCGACGCTCACGGAGCTGACCGACATCGCAGGCACGCTCCTGGATGCGGCAGGCATCGAACGCCATCCTGGCATGCAGGGGCGCTCGCTCTGGCCGCTCATCGCAAGCCGCAATGCATCGCCGGACGCGCGGGGACCACGGGACGACGTCTATTGCGAGTATTACAACGCCATGCCCTGGCACAAGGGACCCGCACCGCAGGCAACGATGGTTCGGACGGAGCGCTACAAGCTGATCGCATTCCACGGCGAGCCGCTTGGAGAGCTCTACGACCTGGAAGCGGATCCCAGCGAAACGATCAATCTCTGGAACGACGAACGCTCTGCTTCGGTGAAACTCAGCATGCTGCAGAAGCTTTGCGACCGGATGGCCTGGACGGTCGATCCTCTGCCCCTGCGGCGGGCGCCCTGGTAGCTGCGCCGATCGTCATCTCACACACTCGAAACGGAATTCTTCATGACTCTCGCCAAAGACCAATCTCTCGCACGCGGGGCCGACGACGCCAAGGCGGGACGGCGCCCTCACCTGTCGCTCGATGGCGCCTGGGACTTCCAAGTCGAAGGCGAAGAGAGTTGGCGCGTCGCACGCGTGCCGGCCCCCTGGCAGGCCCTCTTCGACGATCTGAGACATGCCAGCGGCACCGTGCTGTATCGCCGTCGCTTCTCGGTTCCGGCGGAATGGGGTTCCAAGCACGTTTTTCTCTGCTTCGGTGCCGTCAATCATCTCGCCGAGGTGCATTGCGATAACCGCTTCGTCGGCACGCACGAGGGAGGCTATCTGCCGTTCGAGTTCGATCTCGGTTCCGGTCTCGCCGGCGAGCATGAACTCACAATCCGGGTCGTCCTGCCGTCGAGCGAGGCCAACATCTATCCGGATGCTCCCTTCCACGAAGTCCCGCACGGCAAGCAGAGTTGGTACGGCCCCATCGGCGGCATCTGGCAATCGGTGCGGCTGGAAGCCCGCGCAGCGCAGCATATCGAAGGCTGCCGCATCACCGCCGATCCGAGAACCGGCATCGTGCACGGCCTTGTCCGGATGTCCGCCGAGGCGGCGGACCGAATCGTCGCCGAGATCGAAGCGCCTTCCGGCGCCCTCATCGCCGAGCAGGTCGCCGCGCCGAGCGGACCGGATCCGACCGAAATTGCCCTTCGCGTCGACGACCCGGACCTGTGGTCGCCCGACGAGCCCAACCTCTATCGACTGAATCTGCGTCTCGTGCGCGACGGCGTGACGGTCGATCAAAGGACGGACACCTTCGGCTTCCGGTCGATCGAGACGAAGCACGGTCGCCTGCTTCTCAACGGCCACCCGCTCTATCTTCGCGGCGCTCTCGACCAGGATTACTACCCCGACGGCATCTGCACGCCGCCCTCGCTGGAGTTTCTCGAAGATCAGCTGCTGAAGGCGAAGCGGCTTGGGCTCAACTGCCTTCGCGTGCATATCAAGGTGCCCGATCCGCGCTATTACGAGGTCGCGGATCGTCTCGGCATGCTCATCTGGACCGAGCTGCCGAACTTCGCTTATTTCACTCCCGCCGCCGAGCGCCGCGCGAGGGAGACCCTCGAAGGCATCCTCGCCCGCGATTTCAACCATCCCTCGATCATCGCGTGGACGATCATCAACGAGGATTGGGGCACCGAACTGCCGGAGGACAGGGATCACCGGCGCTGGCTCTCCGATATGTACACCTGGATGAAAGCGCTCGATCCGACCCGCCTCGTGGTCGACAATTCGCCTTGCCAGCCGAACTTCCATGTCAGGAGCGACATCAACGACTACCATTACTATCGCTGCCTGCCCGAGCGCCGCGCGGAATGGGACGCGCTGACAAGGGAATTCGCCGGCGCTGCCGCCTGGACCTACAGCCCGCATGGCGACAGCGAACAGACGGGCGAGGAACCGCTCGTCGTCTCCGAGTTCGGCGTCTGGGGCCTGCCGCATCCGGACAAGCTGATGAACGAGGACGGCTCCGAGCCGTGGTGGATGGAGACGGGCCAGATCTGGGGCGACGGATCGGCCTATCCGCACGGGTTGAGGCAGCGCTTCGCCGTGCTGCGGTTCGACCGCGTCTTCGGCACCTTCGAGCGCTTCATCGATGCCACGCAATGGCACCAGTTCGCCAACCTGAAGTATCAGATCGAATCCATGCGCTCGCATGGCTCCATCAGCGGCTACGTGCTCACCGAGTTCACCGATGTGCATTGGGAGGCGAACGGACTCATGGACATGCGCCGCAATCTGCGCGTCTTTCATGAGCGTTTTGCGGAGATCAACGCCGACATCGTCATCATTCCGAAAGTCGACAGGTGGGCGTATTGGAGCGGCGAGACGATCAACATTACCCCGTCGGTCGCGCTGGGCATGGCGAGCCTCGCCTCGGGCGCGACGCTGGAATGGTCGGTCGAAGGCCGGGATGAGCGGGGATGCATCGCCGTCTCCGCCGCCGGTGCAATGGCAGTGCAAGCGCTGGATTCCATTGAGATCCCGCTTCCAGCGGTCTCGGCACCAACGCAGATGCGCGTCCTCTTCAGCCTGCGCGATGGCTCCGACGTCGAGCTGGCGCGCAACACTCTCGATGTCTCGGTCTATCCGAAATTGACGTTTGATCGCCCGGTGCTTGTCTGGTCTCCGCATGAGGATCTTCTGCAGCGCTTCAAGGCGCTCGGCTATGCAGGCGCCTCGGACCGCGAGAGTGCGGATGTCGTGGTCGTGCGGTCCGTCGACGCGGAGGATGTCGAGGCGATCCGCCAAGGTGCCCGCTACCTCATGCTGGCGGGAGACGATCCCGATCAGAAATACCTCCGCCGCGACGAACCGCCGGCGCATCCGCCCTACTTCCACGACGAGGCCGATCCGGTCGCCGATGGCGGCAGCGTGAACCGCACGCGCCGCCGCGCATCGGGCACGGGACTTTCCGATATCGACCGTCGCTTTCCGACCATCGGCATTCAGCAGCGCAACGGAACCATGTGGCGCGGCGACTGGATCACCAGCTTCAACTGGCTGCGCCGCCACCGGGCCTTCGCCGCGTTCCCAGGCGGTCCCCTGCTCGACCTCTCGTTCGAGCGGGTGGTTCCGCATCATGTGCTGACCGGGTTCCGCCCCTGGGAGTACGAATCGCGCGTTCACGCCGGCGTGTTCGTCGGGTGGGGCCACAAGCCCGCCGCACTGATCGGCGAGCGACCATTCGGCAAAGGCAAGATGGTGATGAGCACGTTCCGCCTGACGTCCGACGAGCCGGATTTCGATCCGGTCGCGTCCCACCTCACGCACGCTCTCTTCACGCTCGCGACGGAGCGGTAAGCGAAAACTCCACTGTCATTCCGGGGCCGCTTAAGCGGAGCCCGGAATCCATAACCACGCCGTCAGAAGGAAGGACGAGCCGCGTTTCACCTCTTTCTGCACTGTCAACGGCTATGGATTCCGAGCTCGCCTGCGGCGCCCCGGAATGACAGCGGAGACGGATCGTGCCTCAATCCCGTCGGAAGATGGCGCTAGCGATCCAACCGGAGAGGAGGGCGATGGCGGCGGTGGCGAGCCCGTAGGCGAGCGACCAGTCGCGGGCGATGACGCCGATCTGCTCCTCGAAGCCGGTCT